>Ga0116231_10008112_pt1 | contig 18651 bp, 13 predicted proteins | sample S1TSphgellanicum_2_FD_89695 | JGI IMG/M metagenome (GOLD analysis project Ga0116231, IMG submission 89695) | Host-associated microbial communities from peat moss isolated from Minnesota, USA - S1T2_Fd - Sphagnum magellanicum MG | ecosystem: Host-associated > Plants > Peat moss > Unclassified...
CCTAATGGCGACCAAAACCTTTTCGATCACCATTTTGTGTGATCCCCTCAAAAAAAAATGGGGTTACTAATGGGAATCCATTGGGAACTAGAATGGAACATGTTGCAAACAAATGGAAAATAGAAAACAATCCTTCCTTGTTGGGTGCAAAATTTAATGCAATTTTGTTACACACTTAAATAACTTAAGCTTTGCATTACTACGCACTACCACTGACAAGAAACTTTTACACACATTTGGAATTGTACAAAAAAATTGCAATAACAGAAAACAAAAAAGATCTCTCAAAAATTTCAAAATGTAATGTGTTTTCCTCTCTTACATTATACAAGTAAAAATGTAAAGAAAGGCCATGAATATTGTCCCAAAAAAGAAGAAAAAAAAACCATAGCAAACTTCCAATAGAAAGAAAATAACGAAATTTCAAAAGATGCATGTAACAAAAATACAAAAACAAGAAATCCAAAAGGTTCCAACCATATAAGACGTCATTATAAAAAGATATCATTCTAGTAGTTATATAACAAATTTTGAGTTAGAATAATTCATTTTAGCCTATTATGGAAAGGAACATGGTAGGACAAAATACTATGGGAACCTATTGTCATCGTACCTAAACCATTTTTGATGAAAAGTCATTGTCATTGGAATTGCAATTATATGTTTTCCATTCACTCTAATCACATTATCATCAATGAGGTTCAATATTCAAAAATTATGGGCCATATCCATTCATCCAATTCATTTTTCAATTGTAAAACTTTACATATGATTATAGTTAATTAGGTCTACATTAATTGTGACAAACTCTTAGGGGAAACAACTTGCTTGCCCATATTGCTATATAAATATCAATTCTGTACAATATTGAAGCTACTTTACAATGTACATATGTTACATCCAGTGGCAAAATGCACCTCACATTACTATTATGATCTATTATTTTTTCTATTACTCGTTTCTTTAATATTAATACCATTTTAAACATGATATCCTAGCTCAATGGGTTCCCCATTCAAAATTGCGTCCAACCTAGGAAGATTATTTATCTTATTGAACATTATGACTGTGTGAAGAGATATTGAAGTTAATAATGTAAAGGCAATGTCATCTTTCAAACATGTTTATTAGTCTCCTCCAATGTCAAGTTGGTCTGGTCTTCAGCCTAAAAATCACTTATGGTGAATCCCCGCCCAATCTCCTCCCCCATCATGTTGTACCAAACATGTTCTAGAATTCAAACTGTATTCAAATTTGTTGGTTCTTGGGTTATACCACCCCCAAAACATTTGATAAAGCCAATAGTGTTGTGTATTAGTCGCTAACGAGTACAAAAATTCACATGCCTTTTGAATCATGGATTTGTCATATTGCCATTCGTCATATTGACTCCCCCATGTAATAGTAGACATGCCAACATTTCAAACTCATTTCATGTTTATGCCCCCTGCTTGTGGTCTATTAGGTGTGTTAAACATATTGTACTCCCAATGTTGTGACATAATTGCTTGAAAACTAAATTGTTTGTATAGGTGTTGAGGAAATGGGGCCTTACATTATGGACATCTCCTCCTTGCCACCATTAAAGTGATTGGGCATTGTGAATGGTACATTTGTTAGCAAGTGCCCAAAATTCTTTTTTTTTTAGTCCAATTAGGGAGCAATAAATAAGGCATGGTTCCCCATCTTGCGTAAAGGGTTAATGTGTGGGCTACACAAGTTCCCCTTTTGTTTTTGACATGGCAATGACATATTCCCAATCTAGCTTGGGATGTGTCGTCCAATCGATGTTTGCATTCTTTGCCATTTGAGGTAATTGTCAAGAAACATCTTGGATATCATGGACCATGATGTCAAACTATGTGATTGAAACCTCCCATCTTCACGGTATTTTGTTTGCATTTTTACAAACTTCACCTCCGTCTACTTAGTTCAAGATGCTGCCAAACTACATGCAAGATGCATGTGGTTCAAATTCCATTCGGTTGCTTTCACAAGTGCTTTAGGATTTCTTCAATATTTTTTTTTATATCAATCAACATTTGATGGTAACATTCTTCCACAAAATTTAGGCATTTTTTCGGCCCCTAGTGGCCTTTACAAGTGCCCTTTACAATGCTTGTTGCTGACTATTATCATCTTATTTTAGCTTAAGACACTTTGCTTGGCATGTGGCCAATTTTCCACATAGTGCATCGCACTTCAATGTCACCTCCCAAAGTTGCATATGCATTATGCCCATTTCCCCTTGCAATGTTTCTAGAGCATGTTTTGCAATGTCGTCCCATCTCGTGGAAGACAATATGTTAGCATCTTGTGCTAACTACCTTTGACCATTTATCGTGTCAAATGACAAGTAAAATGTCATTTGAACCACAACATCCAATTGTGTTGCACATATGGGGTTGTTTGTGTTCAATGGTTATTGAGGGGGACTTTGTTCCCAAGGGCGTTAAATAGTTTGGTCACTCATCACAAGATTTAAATTTTGAATACAAGAAGTATTTGGTGTTGTTTTGGGAACAACCGGTATTGGTGGTACTAGTTGAAAAGAAGGAATGACATGGGTAGATTGGGGAGGAATTGGGGTTTCCTTATAAGAACTTGAAGAACCATTGTAAGAGGGGAACAAATTTTTGGAAAAGTTGATGGATTTGCCTTTGTAGATCTATCCAATCAACAAGGAGGCATAGTGTTGGTTCGGTTGCTTGGAATAGTCCTCCAATCGACTTGAACCCCAAGCACCACCTCTGCATAAACCATTTAGGCCACAATCATAAGCACTTGGTTTTTGGGGAAAAAATAGTTCTGTCTCATGGCCATGTAAACCTCCAACATGCGTGCCTTCATATGTTCATCCAGGCAACTTGTATATTGGGCATAATTACTTTTCCTATGGGTCTCATGCCTAGAAAGTGACCACTTCTTGTCAATGTGGCACAACCGCACAAAAGAAGAACATAATGTGTATGACCAAGGCCGGGGAAGGTTTTGCCATCCAACATCTACTACGATGATTGGGTCTTTAAGTGCTTTGAGCTTTGCCTCATCCCATCTTCCTTTCACGCCATGGGCCCTGACCACTTTCCTTTGGTCTTCATCATCCGTCATCGTACCCACCCACTGTCTATTAATAAATAGGTAAACATAAATTAGGGTTTTTTTTTTAAAAAGGTGGGGTAAATTGAGGTTAAGTTCAAAAGTATATATATAATAAATCAGTATGGGCTCTTCTAAGAGGTTCAACATTCAAGTTTGGCACACACAATTGTTTTCACAATTGGCATCATGAATTTAAAAGCCCTCTAAAGGACTCCCACTTTCTTCCAAGTGTATGGCACTAACTACTTAGAGCAAACAAAGTCTTCACACATAGGGAAGAAAGTACAAGAAATGAAAAATGTGGTTTTTATAGTGGACCCACACATCCCAAAGCCCCAGGATTGAGCTTAGGCTTATTTTAGTTGCCTTTGGTCACCATCATATGCACAAAATGGCGCTGGGTTTGGTTTAGTAATCCAAATTTGTTTGGCGATCAAAAACTTTAGGTTGCCATTTGATAGCATGTCGGCATTGTAGACTTAAGGCCATTGGATGGCGACCAAAAAATGGTTCAATCGCCATCAGACCATTATGTTGTTGGTGATTGAAACAAGTTTGGTTGCCAATAGTTGGCCACTTTTAATCGCCAATTAAATAGTCACTTGGTTGGTAATTGAAAATTTTTGGTTGCCTTCAGATTTGAAGAATGGCTATAAATTTTTTTTAATCATCTATAGTCCACACATCCCATTGGCAATTGAAAAAATTTGACTGCCATCCGACGATGTTTGACAACCACATGTGGCTGGTACATGGGAATGCCATTGGATGGTGACTAAATTGTTTCGTACACCAAATTTTTTAAGTGCCCTTAGTTTTGGGGTACCCTTAATTTAATTGATAGAAAGAGGTTGGATTCTAATTTTCCCTCCCTTTTTGTTGATGTGTATGATTTTGGTTATTTTGGAAAATTAGTGCGCAAAACTTTTAAAAAAGGGGGGAAAGGGATTCCATGAATTTTTTTTGTTATTTTTGTGATTCCAACTTTCTTTATAAAACAAAATATTTTGAGTAATCAAGTTGAAGGAGAAATAATCAAGTAGGCTAGCGAATGGGACAACCACACCATCATGACTTGGGTCTATGAGGGGGCAGATGTCATATATTTTTCAAGCTAAAAAGGAGGCAAATATGGTGTGGAATTTTTTTGATTAGTGGAAGATTTATTGTACAAGGACATACCATTGACATTATATTTTAGAACTAAGAATGTAATGAATAGGGAGAACGTGTTCATAGCTTGTGATCACAATGGCACAAATGTTAAATATTTTCCATGTGCATTTGAAGGATTCTATCTTTTGGATGTTTTGGATGTCTCTAATTTGCTTGAGGACTTGTTGTATGAGGACATCTAAACATAGTTTCATGTTTATGACACACAAGATTATTTTGACACAATATGATATTTGTTAATTTTCAGTTGAATTCGTAAATGAAAAAAGGAACAAATGTCTTTGCCACTTGGGGATTTGTCTAAAAACTCATGGAAATACCATTTTGATAGTATATTATTAGGGTTTCATCTTTTGATAAATATTACAAGCAATTCAGTTCGAATAATTTTATTTATTTATTCCTTTTTGAAATTTCTCCTTCATTCTTATTACAAAAATTATAGCTAAACACTCCTTTCTTTTTTCCTGATGGATCATTTCGAATGCCCTTGGAATTGAAAGTTTCCAATTTGGATTATGAATATGAATTTTTAAAATATGACATAAACCAATTTCGAAATATATAGTTTGAAGAAAATATGTTTATGCCACCATATGGATTTGCATATAATATTCAACTTATGTGTAAGAATTGTAAAATGCCAAATGCCTATCATTGTGAACCCCTTGTGATTTGTGACCTAGGAGGATGACTAATGGTAGAATTTGGATGTTGGGGTGGAGGTTCATGGAAATCATTATCATTTGGGGCCTCAATTGCTTCATCAAGAATGTCGGTGTCATTGTCTTCATCATCATCGTTGTGCCCCTCCTCCACTTCTAAAATGTTTGTCCCATGTAAAGTTGTGATGATATTTTGGCCTAAACATTTTGTCACAATTCGTTTGGTGGGGTGTCGTCCTTCAATATCCAAAATGCCATCGTTGGTTTGACTATTCATAATTATGTTCACCTACAAAAGCAATTGTTGTTTTTGAACAATAGGCCTTTTCCCTTGAGTAATTCAATGTGTGGATGAGTCTTCAATAGGTGGTGGAAAACGATTCATGGAAATTACCAAAACAACTAATTTTGACCCCACTAGAATTTTGGGTATTTGGGGTCTTGGACATCATAAGTACTAGTTGATTGGTGTGTAATTAGAATTTAAACCATCTTCTATTGACTTCTCCGGTCTTACAATTTTAAGACTTGAAGGACTTGGATTTACAACTTGGGGTGCACTTGTGTTAGTGATCATATGTGAGCCCACACCTAGTTCTAATGTAATATCCCCAACGTCATTAACTACAATATTGGGAGGATGGACGAGTGGGTCCATTTGTATGTCTGAAGTGTTATTTGGTGTCTATTGTGTGTTTGGTTCTAGAATGATTATTCAAGTTAATAGTGTGTTCACGCTATTTGGGGGGTCCATTTCCATGGAATTCATTGATTGCATGGATGTGTGTTGTTGGAGCATGTATAGCCTGGGAGGGTGCATTAGACAATTGAACATTGTCGTCTAATAATGGCATGTTCGGATTTGCATCACCATTGTCAAACCCTTGAACCTACTAAACCATTAGATCACACAACAATCTTGAAAATGGAATCTCGTCATCACGAAGGAATTCAAAGAGGTCATGTTTGACTTCGTCCTCATCCAATTCATCTAACATTGTGGGGTCTTCGTTCGATGAGTTGTTTTCATCTACACTTTCATCGACATTAGACATTGAGTTTTCAAACACCATACTCATCTCGTACCATGTTGTGGGGTTGTTTTTGCAAGAGCTTGTTATTAATGTGTATGTACACTAGGTCTTTTGCCCAACTTGATGTTAGTCGATTTCGCACTTAGTTATGCATAAATGAATGTGAACTCCAATTTTGCTTGCATGATGATCCATAACACACTTGTTCCAAAATGTGATGAACAACAAGTGTAAGTGTGCATCCACCAATTCTAATAAAATCCCACCACTCGTATGGGAGCAAATCTAGGTCTTTCGTTGGGGAATGTTAGAAAATGGACCTCAATTGTCCACAAAATTTGCAAAATCTTTGAAAACTAAAGCATAGGTGGTTGGGGTACAAGTTGTTTTTCACAAAATTTTGTTTAAGGCTTCTTTCACATTTGCATCATCATGTAGGTGAGCTTCACCCAACAAGTATGGATTGAGAAAGGCCCTTGCATAATGTAAATTAATTGTCAACATATTCCACCTTTGGTAAAATTAATCTTCAATCACATCTACAAGGTTTGATGGCAATTCAAATGGAGGATCTCGTAAGGATAAAACATGTTGCTCCAATGTTTTCATGATAAACCACACCTTCCCCATGTAAGGTTGTTTGCCATCAAATGCCCTCAATGACATTAATATCAGTTCCAACATGTGTACAAAATTAGCACAAGTATCCCAAAACTTGTCCCTCTTTATGTTGGTTCAAACACTCTTGCTTTGGTGAGTGATTTCTGACGATGACTACCATGCAATGGGTTGACAAAAGTTGTCCAATTAGGATCAACAACAATTTACTCGATGGTAGGTCTGAGTTTGAATAACCTTTCAACCATTACAAAAATGGTTGCAAATCATGTTTCATGTGGTTTAGCAACATTAGGTTGGTTTCATAACGACGAAAGATTACTAATGGTGCATGGTGTTTTCATATGAAAGAAATAACACTTTCATTTTTTTCACAATTCATTTCACCCTTGTTGTTTTCCCCTAGTCTTCCAATAACAATGTTAGACAATGAGTAACAAAACCTTGAAAATAAAGATTTGGAAATTGATAGATTAGAAGGTGAGCTGCACTTCTCATGCTTAAAACATTATTTGTACAATGTTGTTAATTCTAATGGTTTCGATGTATCCACCCAATGCATTACATATGCAATGGGCATCCTTTCATTCCCCAATTGTGTCAATGGAACCTATGAATACATTGCCATTTGAACAAGCAACCATTATCTTCAAGAATGGGTGCCATGCAACATTTTCCCAATTATCAGAACAAATGGTTGCTCCATATTTGTGAATTGAATTCCATGTCCTCTCAATTATTTGTTTGGACACATCCACTTTGGATTGCTTTACCAAATCTATGTGCAATCCATGGTATGACGGGAGTTTGTAATAGGTTCAAAATTCAAAGGTTGTTTTCATAGCTTCTATGAATGTTGGGTGTCGCATGACGTTGAAGGGGATGTCACCTCATAAAAGAAAGTTGCCCACTTCTTGTTCAAATCATGTTTTTTGGTTGAATTCAATCTTTCGTGTAATGAAACATGTCGAAAGATTCGAATGTTGTTATTTGTGGATATGTTAAAACCTTTTATGTTGTTTGTAGGGGGGTGAAATTTTGAGCCCCTTCCACTTGAGATGTTGAAACAACATTCTCCTTCCATTGAAGGATTTAACATTTCCATGACCACATCCTCTATTCACCCATTTGGGATATGGGCTAATACTTCCATGTTGTTTAATGGTGGAGGGACAAGTCCACCACATTGGGCAAATAGTGCCTTCACCCGTGGATGTGCCTTTGAACACACTACAATTCTAGTTCGCCCATTGCCATCATATCAATAACCCAAATGGAAGAGCGTTTTATCCTTGTTTTACAAAATAATATTGCCGCAAAACTTGCATTCACCTTCCTTGGCTTGTCTTCTAGCATCAAATACCATGGATTCCACACGTTCCACCTTCCTTCCATTGATAAAACATTATACATAAGAACAATAGGTTTGATTCATATAATTAATGTATTCAACAATAAGATCAGAGTCTATCTTTAGGGCTATAATTGAAATTCAACACCAATTGCAATGTAATACAACAATTTGAAATTCAAACACCCATAAAGGTTTCATCCCTCCCTCCCAAGGTATATGGCAATGGTTGGTGTTAAACAACACAAGGCCAAGATAGCTCAAAGGAAAAATTGAGAATTGACACACAAGGTCTACATTTTATTATTAGGTATACCAAGTTTCATCACCAAATCAATGGTGGAGATCAATCCACCATTAATTGGACAACCCAAATTTGTAGACATGTGAAAATTTAAAAAAAATTAATTGCCACATGATTAGTGATGGAATGCTTTTGGTCGCCAAGCTTGTGGCAACCAAAAGCATTTTGTTGCCAATCTTGTGGTGACAAAAAAAATTTTGGTTGTCGCACATTGGTGACCGAAAAATTTCAATCGTTACAAGCTTAACAATTGAAAATTTTTAGTAGTTAATTTTTGGTTACCAAGCTTACAATGATTGAATTTTTTTTGTGTTGTTATATGCTTTACGACAATTGAAATGAACCTAGTTTCGATCACCCATAAGCTTGCCTTGGGAGCCCGAGAGTCCCTTTGAGTTGGTTGACCCTATTGACCTAGGTTGACCTTATACTAACATGATGCAGGGGTGTGTTTACATCCAAGTGTCCATCACATTATGACGAAACACACAAATGCCATGACAACCCTATTTTGAATGAATGAATTATGTGTTGAAAATGATTTGATTAGTTCAAACAAATAATCAAATAATAGTTTGAAATGAATTAAAAGGTAAACTTTGTAATAATTTATTAAATTAAAAAACAAGTTGAGTTTTTGTGTTCAAAACATTGACACTCTTTCATACACGAATAATTATTGATCCTTTTAATTATATTTAGTTTGATATTTGAGCCCACCTTCAACTTTAAATATGTTATGAACATGAATAATTATGATAAGTTAGTTAAGTAAACTTATTTAAACCACACATCCCACTCTTTGACATGTAAGAAATGTGTGCATTTTAGAGTACTGATAGTTTAAGGTTCAAATACTTTAAGTAAAAGACATTAATAAAAATGTGCATAAGTCAATAATTGATCATATGAAACGAAAAGGTTGGTGACTAATAATGTTGTAACCCTAGCTTTGGACTCGTGATCAAGGCAAGGGGTTATAAAGGTGCGGGCCAAGAGTGAAGTTTCGGATACACTTTTCATGCTCCTAGGAGTGTAAGAAAGTGTGAGGGAATGAACCTTCACACTCCCAAGTGAGCTCCCATTTTGGGAGTTAGAGTCTCGCTAGACTCCCGAATTTTTGGAGTGCAATTGCAAGGGTTAAAAAAATTGGATTAAAAATTTATTTATACCATTGGAAAGCTCTTAGAATGTAAATGCTTAAAATGGGCTTGCACAACTCATTTGGGTACTTAAAACATAAGTTATGGTCAAATAAAGGTTTAGGGTAAATTGGCAATTTGACTCCCGACCATTAAAAGTCAAGAATAACCTTGAATACCTTGCGTGTAGGTAGCATGCCACATATCATTGAAAAGCTCTTGATGAGGGTTATAACTTTTCTTTAAATTTCATTTCAATCAAAGGTGTAAAAAAGAAGTTATAGGCCTCCAAAGTTGCGGGAGTCCCAATTTCGGGAATTTTGGGATTCCCGATTTGGGAGTCCCGAGACAAAATGACATTTGGGTGTTGGCCCAGTGGCGAAGCATAAAAAATACTATAAGGGGGAAGGTGGTGGCTTTTTTCAAGCCCGGGTCGTGGTGAGTTTCGTGAGTTCGTGTTTGCCCATGGTTTGTCTATGCACCAAAAACGGTCCAACTATGCACTAACCAACTTGTTGTTTGGTTTGTGTTGGTCTATGTGAATAATTAACTTGCTTGTTATTCTTCCGAGTCCCCATCCTGAAGCTACAGCATGCCCTTCTACCCGAAAGTGCTACGAGCTAAGGAATGTGCCCGAACTCATTACCCTTCCATTGTTTTCACCTTTTGGACTTGTAGTTGAGTCCATCAAGGAGTTTGGGGGTGCTTCACATGGTATTAAAGCTTTGGTAGAGTTCGATCCACCTATTGGGGAATTCCAATGGCATTGAAGAAGACATGTAAGTTAGTACAAAAGACCATGGTGGAAGAACCCACCTAGGACCTAGATGTTCCATTCGAGGCCATTAGGGAGGAAGAACAAAAGGATTTTAAAGAATAAGAAGACTGTGATAACCACGATGACCATGAAAATGAAGAGGAGTAACCAACCATAGTCCTTTTCACTCTAGAACAATTGGAGGTTTTATTTTAAATGAATAGGCCCGATTTCACTAAGTTGGTTGCGGCCCTCAAGGGAGGATCATTGAAAGGTGTAGGATTGAAGTTCGCTAAACTTGGGAATTTTGATGTGGTCCGAGATCAAAAGGTTGTAGATGCTTGGCTTGCGGAAATGAGGACTACCTTCATGTTGCCAAAGTTGCGCAACATTCAGCCATGGAACTTACTTAGTCCTATTTAAAGGGCTATCCTTATTATCAAATTTGAATTGCAAAAGGGGATAAGAAAAGACCGCTTGTCGCATAAAGTATGGCTCATACAAGTTTTTGGTGATGCCGTTTAGACTCACCAATGCACTTGCCACATTTTGCGCATTCATGAACGACATTTTCCAAGAGTGGCCTAATGACTTTGTGGTCATATACATAAACAACATTTTGGTTTATAACAACTTTTATGGAAGAGCATGTGGAGCATCTCTGGAAGGTGTTCCAAAGGTTGAGGGAGAACAAATTATATGCTAAGTTCGAGAAATGTGAATTCGGGGTGATGGAAGTGGATTTCCTTGAACATAGGATCACCCAAGAAAGCTTGAAGATGGATGACCACAAGGTGAAGGTAATTTTGGATTAGGAGCCACATAGGTCGATTTCAGCCTTGAGATCATTTTAGGGTTGGCCTCTTATTGTCACAAAAGGAAGTTCGATTAAGGAGCCACCATGATGGGTTGGCCAAGGAAATAAAATAAAACATTCAAAAAGGAATCAAATGACACTTCCATTTACAAAATCGACTTTATGTTTCAAAAGGGAGGTTTAAGGATGTGTTTTTGAAAGAATGTAATGATGGGCCCTTGCGGGCCATGGTGGCATGAAACACACCATAACATTCCTCAAGAAATCATATTATTGGCTTAATTTGAAAGATGATGCAAAGGAATACATGAAGACTTGTTTGACTTGCTAGTAAAATCGAAAATTCAATAAGAAACAAGTAGGATTGTTACAACCATTATCAATTTTTGAAGGGTTGTGGGAAAGTGTGTCCATGGATTTCATGGTGAGTTTGCCACCATCAAGGGGATTTGATGTGATCATGGTGGTGGTGGATTGATTTAGCAAAATGGCACATTTCATTCCCACTAAGGAAAATGCCACGGCCCAAGAGACATGAAGGTTGTTCTTCATGCATGTGTTCAAGCATCATGGCCTCCCCAAGGACATTGTGTCGGATTGAGACCCAAAGTTCACAAGCAAGTTTTGGCGAGCCTTGTGGAAGCGCATGGGGTCAAAGTTCAAAATGAGCACTTCATTTCGACCCCAAATAGATGGACAAATTGAGAAAGTGAACTTGGTTATCCAACAATTCCTAAGGAATTATGTGGTGGTGGACCAACAAGATTGGGTGGACCATTTAGAGTTGGTCGAGTTTTGCTACAACAATTTGGAGCATTTGGCAACAGGGGCCACGCCCTTTCAAATGGTGACGAGCAAGTCACCAATTGTGCCCACAACTTGGGCCACACATGGGTAACCCCCAAGTGATGTAAGTGAGGAGGTGCCAATGGTCACATAACTTGATGAAGAGAGGTGATGCTTGTGGGAGATGGCTAAGGCCAATCTTGAAAAGGCGCATAAACGGTAAAGGATTTTGTGGACAAGTCCTAACGAGAGGTGAATTTTGAAGAAAGAGATGAAATGTGGCTGAACATCAAAAATTTCTAATTGTTAAAAGGTTTGAGCCACAAGTTTTTGAGCCCATATGTGAGTCTATTCAAAGTGTTGGAAAAGAAATTTCCTAACAGTTATAAATTGGAACTATCGAAAAATCTTAAAGTTCATCCCATATTTCATGTTTCGTTTTTGAAGTTGGTCGCCCGTGATGCCTCAAGGCCTAGTCAAGAACACAACTCAAGGCCTCCACCCAACCTCATGGATAACAAACCAAAATTTGAAGTGGAGGCCATGTTCAAGTCAAGGTAACCAAGGGGGCGAGAATGGGAGTACTTGGTCAAGTGGAAAAAATACCATCCAATAAAGGCATCTTGGGTGAATGAGTTGGATATGGAACATGCCCAAGAAGCCATAGAAGAATTCCACAATAGATTGGCAAAGAAGCAAAAAAAACATAGAATGTGATGAGGACATGACTTTTTTTTTAGTGGGGCAGGAAATTACACAAATGTATCACATTAAGGTGTAAGTGAAATAAAGGGTAAAAACTTTCAAGAGATTGCATCATGAACATAATGAGTAGTATTAAAAGAATCGTTAAATGGCATGGATAAATGGAATTTTTTGCGTAAGCTTAAATCAAAATTAGATTCTAACTTTGGGGTTAAAAGAAATTTTGGCCCCAAAAGAGGAGGCAAACAAGGTGAGCTTGCAAGGACATGCACATGCTTAAAGTGCATCCTAAAGGGTTGGTTGGTAGTGGTGGCCAATGCGAAAAGTCATGACCCCATTCGTGTACTATAATCGCGTAGGTAGCTTGGGACTTAGGTTTTTGTAAAACTTAAGCGTTGTTTTTTGTACCTCGATAAACATACCTTTAGTTAGGTTTGATTGTTGTGATTGAGGCGCAAGGTTGGAAAAGGAGTCATGTCAAGTAACTTAATCACTATTAGACTTGGTTTGAATTCCTCATGAGGGGAAAGATTGAATAATTACTTCCCAAATGAAGGTTTTGTTAATTAGGCTAGTTTAGGTCTTTTGATGAAGCAAAGTTAAGGATTTTTTCTAAGACACCTTTGGACTTGCTAAGAAAGAGTTAGAAACTTGGGGATGCTTAAGTTAGCTTGAGGTAAGGTCTTGCCACAAAAGTTGGCAAACAATAACCAAGGATCCAAATGAAAGCAATTGCATTGAAGGAATAAATTATAAATGTCAATGAGGACATTGACCTTTTCTTTTAGTGGGGGAGAGTGTTGCAACCTTAGCCTTGGGCTCGTGACCAAAGTAAGGGGTTGTAAAGGTGTGGGCCAAGTGTGAAGCCCAAGAGTCACCTTTCATACTCCTAAGAGTGTAGGAAAGTGTGAGGGAATGACTTGCTTGTCACTCTTCCTAGTCCCCATCCCAGAGCTCCAGCATGCCCTTTTATCCTCAAAGTGTTGTGAGCCAGGGAGTGTGCCCCAATTCCTTACCCTTTCATTGTTTTCACCTTTTGGACTCATAGTGGAGTCCATTAAGGAGTTTGGGGGTGTGTCAAATAAAGTTTCATTAAAGTTAGTAATGTAAGGGCAAATAGAAACATTGATTGACCACCAAAATAAGAAATTAAAATAAAACAACTAAAGAAATATATGGGCGATTAAAAACATTGATTGGTCATAAAAACAAAAAATATAAGAAAAAACAAAAAAAACACACATGACAATGAAATGTAATAAAACTTAACAAGTATTTAATTAAGCAATTTCACAAGCCTACATTTATTATTGCAATCTGGTTATATATATTGTTAGTATAAAAAAAGATTGTTACTTATAATTACCAAAATACCCTCACTCCCCAAAATATGAAAAATTCAAGATTTTGAAAATTTTCACTTAATTGCATTTTGGAAATATTTCATTACACTTTCTTAGTAAAAAAAAACTAAGTTAGAGAAAGACACAAAAAAAATCTATGGTTAATAAAAAATTTCCCTCATCTTTCTAGTTAGATTTTCATTTTGCATTAAGCTATTTCAATTGTTACTTATTTCCCAGCTTGAATATGTGGACTATTTAGATCAATGCATGGCTATTTAGTAAGCACAAAAATTAGATCAATGTTTGGCTTATTTAATAAGCACAAAAATTAAATCAATGCCTAGTTATTTAACAAGCACAAAAATTATAGCCATTAGGGTTCAACCTAATCACAAAGTGCAAAATCTGGTGAGTTCAAGTTGTGTTTTGTGGTTTTAGAACATGTAATGTTAGCCTTGTGGGTGGAGATGAACAAATAGATGGGGTTGAAACTTGAGATTAATAACTAAAAGGTAGGTTAAGAATTTGTTGCATTTGATGAAGTTAAAGAATGAGAGGAGAACTATAACTAAAAGCAATGAAGGTATGAAATACACAAGGTTCTTGCCATGATATCTACATTTAATTTAATTTAAACATAATTATGTTAACTTAGCTTAAAACATTTAGGGTGTGAATAAGATTAAAGGAGCCAAAAACCATGTTAGATAATGGTGAAAACTGTGAGTTTTTTTATATAAGTTTTTTTCTTGACATTTTAAAGTTATATTAATCATTCCAAGTTGTGCTAAATTATTAATATGAATGCTGAGAAATTCAAATTAAAAATTTATTAAACCAAAATTTGGGTTTTGGTTTTAATTAAGGATTTTTGAATTTGAATAGGTGTTGCGATAAATTGTGGTCAATTTTATCAAGGACTAAATAAGGACTATTTCAATAAAATAATTTTGATGGTAGAAAAATTTAGATGATAATAACCTACTACCCACATTCAAAAAGAACTCACAATTAAAAAGATATGGAATTGAATTTGTTCAGAAGTTTCAAATATTATTTAAAATTAAAAAATTTCAAAAGTCCTTTACCACATGTAAATGGGGTGTAATGTGCATAATGTATAAAACAAAGTTGTAGTTTATGGTAGAAAAAACAAAAACCTAAAATAATTAACATATTTTAGTATGATTCAAAATTATGATAAATTTTCAAAACGAAACGCAAAATCTGACGAAATTTACACACTTAAAAAAATTCATATTTATTCAACAATGATTAACACAAAACATGTGATATATTGGGACAACAATATGTATTTTTAATAACAAGTTGCAAAAGAATTCATTCAAAAAATCTTTTATAAGAAAAAATGAAAAAAAACTAAAAAGGAGGCATAGTCCTTTTCTAAAGTAATTGCATTGGCTCCTTTGTTTGTCCTCACACCCATAATTCCATTTCAAATTAACTTATTTATCATATAAATAAAATTTTGCCTCAAATAAAGCTGATTGGCACAAGATGAAAACTTCACAGGGCTTTTCTGGGATTGGTTTTGGGGCCCCAAGAAGACATTTTTGGACAGCAGAGACAAAAGCTTAGTTGGGAATGTTCAGAACTTACAACCCCCCGCCCCCCCCCCTCCCCCCCCAAGAAAGAAAATAACATAGTGAGTTGGCTTCTATTGAAGCACAATAGGTGCAGGCAGTGAATGCCACCTGCCTACTTAGCAGGTGGGGGCTGGATTCTCTGCACATTCCGGACCAACTTGGTGGGCCTGCTTGTGAGGATGGACAAGCACTACCTACCAGAGGACCGTCCTTTTTTTCTCCTTGTTTTTTTTCCTTTAATCTCTCCTTCTTTTGGGAAGTTTGCATGTTTAATATTGCAACACCAAATTCCTCTTGAGAAAAACAATGAATAGAACGCCCAAATAAAAGTCCAAAATTCCTTAAAACTTTATCTTTCTATTGATGTCTAACTCGTCAGATTCCATCTCCGCCTAAGCCAGGGGCTTTTTTCAACCATGGTCCATGTTATTTGCATGATCAAATCTGCTCCAAGTCTCCTTATGGGTGTAAAATATAGCATACTGTAAGCATTTGAGGGCACTCATGGTTTTAAGGCCCCATGGAGGAAGTCCCAGCCACGTCCTAGGGCCAAAAAATCATCAATGCATGAAGATGTTACCCTTATCTTGCATAAAAATGTCAACCTATTTAGTCCATATGCCAAAGTATCTTGTCATGAGGAACCATTATGTGATGGAAGATTTTTTGGACAATATTACGCTTGACAATGGTTCTTATAATACATAAAAAATATTAAGCAACTCTTTAACCTTTAATCTTTACACATTGACAGAAATTTTATGAGATATTTGGAAGGCACTTTACATGGTCACGAATATTCCTCATAGAAAAGAGGAGAGATTAAACACATCTTAGCCCTCCTACTCTTAAGGAATAAGTGTAACAAGAACCCTTACCCTTGTACACCTCATGATGCAGGTGTGCTTAAGGTTGATGATATTCTTCACCCCATGCTTTATGTGGAGAAGCCCACACATGCAGGACATTTCCAAAATGTGGGGCTGGACTTATCTACAACCTCGTGCTAGACCCCTTATTTTGGGAATGCTCCCACCTTTAGGCTCAACCTTACACTAATTGCAAATTTTGAAAAGTGCCCCAAGTAAAATGAAAGCTGGAGCAATTGAGTGTTTAGTGTTAGCCAATGTTGGGTAGATATCACTTTAAAAAAAATCAGTTTATTTCATGTAGAGTTAAACCTGAGGGGGTGAGCTTTAACATGGCAGAAAAACTGCATGTGAAAAAATTTCTTGTGATACCCAGCGGGTACACACTGGATACCAACCAGGTATCATGGCGGAAAAAATGACATGATTTTCCAAAACATAATGCCCACAGATTCAGGCAATTATGTTTTTGAAAACCCTGCTGGTGTATTATGTTCAATAAGACTACTTGCAACAAACACTAAAAAAAATAGGACTGTTTTTTACTGTAAAATCAAATTCAAAGAAGCTTCAGTGTTCTAAAATCTCTTTTTCTTTCCTACCACTAGACATTTGCCAAATGCTTAGGCAGACGCATAATTATTATGAGTTTTTTGATAACCAGTTAAATTGAAAATTTCCCAGGATTGAATTTTCAAAAATTAATAACCTACTTGGAAGAACTAATTATCAACTAGGTAGGCTATCAATCTATAAACACTAAAACAGAAAAAAAAATAAAAATTAAAAAAGATTTAAAAAACCTTATAACTGACTGATAATTAGCAGGACAATAGACAATTATCAACTAGTTATTTGATAACCTATTCTTATTCATAACCACCAATTATTACCCAATTTTTTTTATAACCTACCTGGCAACCAAAAATGTGTATATTGATATTAATAACACGTGTGGTCCCCAAAACAATTTCAGGAAAAATCCTACTTGATCGTTATTTAAAAAAAAAAAGTCGGCCAAGACTGGTATAACCCAATGTTGGGTAGTTTTCTAAACACTGCCCAAGTCTCTACTTGAGTTTCTAGATTCAAATTGGCAGGATAGCAAAAAGTAAAAGCATTGGTGGAATCCGGCCACCTTTCCACAAACAATGACGAAACCTCCCCTAAAACCCAACCACGCATACAAAGAGTTTTATAAGTAGAACCCTAGCCATCATGCAATTGTTCAACCACCAGATTCATTGAACATCTTAGGAGAAAGTGTTAATGCGCTTTTCCCATAATTTTTTCAGATGTCACTATCAAAAAGTTAGGTTATGAAGAGTTATTTTGAAACTATTGTGGATGTTTTTTTCCCTTCACCTACACCTACTTTATTGTATCTGTAAATTTGTGCATTTGTCATGTTTCATGAAATTTGGATTGAAACCTATGACATACATCACAAACTTCATGAATAATGATTTGACAATAGTAATTGTGTGAAATTTATTTTTTCATAGGTTTGTATTGTACATGTTTAGACACAAAGGTTCATGTCTCATGTATAAATAGTGCACATGATATTCATATCTAGACATTGTGAATAAATGTATAACATTAATGTCTAAACAATACAAACTTATAAAATTAAATTTCACACAACTATTATTGTCAAATTGTGACTTAAGAAGTTTGTGTTGTATATGGTAAAAATTCATGCTTTTTATTCACCTTGTACACTTGGACCCAGACCTAGATCCAAATTCATAATGGAGTTTCTCAATGAAATCCTGATCCAACATTGGTAGTTCTTAAAAAGGTCCTCCAAAACCCACATTACTGAGGTTAACAAAACTTTAAAAATCGCCCAACATTGATATAAACATATAAACCATCTACTTAAGGTAGGTAGTAAAAACTATTGTTATAAACCATGCATTTATAAGGTAATCATCTATTTTCCTACCTATCTACTTATATGTAGGACTTAGTTCTTATAGAATGGGTTATCAAGGTGAAACCGTATCTCAAGTTAGTTGAAGTTCATTGACAACTGAGTCCTATGCAATGTTTTGTGTCTATATGGTTTAGGTGTCCAATGTTGTAATGAAATTTATTTACATTTCATGTAATTGTAAAACCATGTAAATTTATTTTATGTTCAGTAAAGCCATGTAAGTGCAAGTGTAAAATACACTTATATGGTTTACATGGTTGTGTAAAACATTGTAAAAATATGTCACTTCTATTGAGAAAGGGGGGCGGGCGGGCGGGGGGGGGGGGGGGGGTTTTAAAAGTTTTTTGTGGGGGAACCCAACACAAACCCCCCTTCCCCAAAAAAAAAACAAACCCTAAAAAATTTTAAAATTTGAAAAAAAACATAACAA
>Ga0116231_10008114_pt1 | contig 18637 bp, 14 predicted proteins | sample S1TSphgellanicum_2_FD_89695 | JGI IMG/M metagenome (GOLD analysis project Ga0116231, IMG submission 89695) | Host-associated microbial communities from peat moss isolated from Minnesota, USA - S1T2_Fd - Sphagnum magellanicum MG | ecosystem: Host-associated > Plants > Peat moss > Unclassified...
AAAAAAAAAAAAAAAAGGGAACGAAAGGGTTGGGCCCAAAAATGAAAATGAATCACCAAACATAGCAAAATTGAAATAGTTTAATTATGTTTCTTTCTAATACTTATTACGTAAAACCTAATGGTAAAGTGCTTTAAAACCATTTCTTCAATTGCAAAGTCTTCAATCTTTTCCTAATCTATGGGACTAGCCCCTAAGACTTAGACTTGATGCTTGGCCATAAGATTTGATCCTAAAACCCAAACCCTATGCCTTTGACCATCAATTATTGGGTGGGTTTTCATCCCCTTAAAATTGGTAGACCAGTCCTTTGGGTGGGTCTTGAACCCCTTTAACAACATCAAGTTGGTTCTTGTAATGGGTATTGACCCACCTTCAAATTGACAAGTTGGGTTTTAAAACCTAAACCTAAAACTAGCCAACATTTGTATGGAAAAAAATAGTTTACAATTAACATTAGCATGTGATTAATTTGTAAATGAACTCATAATAAAATTACAAACTTTAATATTTGCAGAATTAGTTTTTTCAAATGTGTGCCTTTGTTTGGGATTATGTGACCCAACATACATCATTGCACCATCCATTAGAAACCCATTGTGATTTAGTTGTGGATGAACAACAACTCATCCACCCAAATAATTCACCATGTCCAAATAATTCACCCTATATACCCCTTCTACTTCCTTATGACACCACCTAAGTAACTACCTATGTAAGTGGGTAAGCATCATAAGTAAGTAGATAGGGAATGCAAATGATTACTAATAATTATGTAGGTAGGTGAATGGGGAATGAACTTGGCGACTACCAAGTAGGTATATTCATGTCAATGATTATTACATAGCTAACGATTTTGATTAAATATGGGACAAGAATATTAACAAAACTTGTTTCCTATCCACACCCCATTCATCTTGCATGGTGAGCTCATGGGTGTGGGTCCATTCTAAGGTTTTTTTCCCCCAATTTTTTGATGTAACTAAAATGGCAATCATCCATAAGTTGATTTAATCAAATTTGGTAATTACAAATATGAAAGGAAATAAAATGAAACTTCCTTGCTTATGTTTGGATACTTACTTGAATCATGTATAGAAATATGGAGACTTTTTAAAGAACTTTTAAGATTTTTCTTTTGAATTTTATTGACTTTTACCAAAAAAATCATTGAATTTGCAATATTTAAATTTTCTTTTGCAACAATTGGAAATTTTGTATTAAGAAAAAAGGTTGTTCCACTATTGCCCCTTTATTTATTGCCTTGGGGAGTAAGTTGGGGAACAACTTTACAACTATGCTTGATGGATTGAGATGCACACACACCCTTCAAAACTTTCATAATGGATGAATGTTTGTATTTTAGTAAAACAAATGTTATTGTGTGCAACTATCATAGGTGTATCCCTTTTCACACTCAAGTTCCATCATATTGAAAATATTTGAAAAGGTTGAAATTTTTTGAAAATAAAAAATAGTTCACAAAACAAGTATGACAAATAAACTCAATATAATTAAAAGTGTAAAGTGAATGTTCAAAATTCTTGTACAAATTTTAATAATAACAACATAAATTAATTACTTATAGTATTCACAAGGAAAGATCAAGGTGCATGATTGTCTCTATTTTTTATTTGTCTCCAACCTCAACAAACTTTAGGATAATTCAATATATGTAACAAGTCTTGTCTCACATATATTATTGTATTGTCTTGCATTGTTTTACATAAATCCCAAAATAGATTTTTTTAAAAAGGCATTATTGCATGGAATCTCACAAAGAACGTTTCTAAACAAAATCAAGAAAGTTAAAGATTAAAAGTATGATATAATTTTTTAGAAAAAAAGTTCTTTCATAAATATTGTTAATATGCATTTGATTTAAAAGTAAATCTTTTGTTAGTATTACCCCAATTGTTCAACAAAATATTTTTGGAAAATCTCCATTATAAACCAATAAATACTCTCAACAAAACTAAAGTTGTCAAGGAGTTTGTTGAAGTTACATTAATTTAAATATGATGTGTTCCACCACAACTACATGATACACAACATTGAGCCCAAAGGTGGTCAATGGTGTAATTGTGCATGATCTCACATAACAATTTCTCCCCATAAAAAGCATGTGGAATTCTCATTGATGATAAAGTCGAGAAAACAAACGGAGGAAGAAGAATGATAAATTCATAAACTATAATTTGGATTTTTTTTATAGTTACAAAATCATCAAAATAACATTCCATTCTTGCAACTATGGAAATTTGTGAACAATTAAACAAAAAATGACAATAATGAGTTACAATTGGGTTATAATAACATACTACTATGGATTTTTCAAGATGTCACGAAGGCATATTTTTTTGGGTTGAACACATACTATTTTATAGAACCCATATGCAACTTGCAAGTTGAAAATTCCAACAAAATGGAATCAAATACAAGAAACTAACTTCTTTGTCCTTACTTTCAAATAATTACAAAATACATTTATTTTCCATAAAATATGGGCTTTGGGTTCTAGGCAACTATGAGGTCATAGTCCATAAAAAAATGTTATGGATTCATTACTTGCAATGAAATCGAAGATTTTTTCACAATTTTGGGATGTGTTATAGTTTCAAGGGCTATGACACTTAGGAGTAAAAAATTTCAAAATATGAAGTATGTGATGGACTTTATAATTTTTTACTATGTGTGATAAAAAAAAATTCAAAATCCATCACATATTAAAAGGATGCTTTTCATGACCAATATTATATTGAGGTGTTCAAAAAGGTTGAAAGTAGGGCACCATTAACTTGAACATGGAAAAAGATGTCAACTTTAACATTGTTTGAAGGTTTTTGTGTTTTTCTTTAGCTTTTTGCATTTAAAAATACACTAAAAAACCTCCCATAATGGACTTTGCAATGGCAATTTTTGGTACACACTATGGAAGAAAAAGAAATTCCATGACCAAAAAACAACAAAAACCCACTTCCATAAAGGCTTGTATGTGGCATTATCATAAAAAAAAACAAAAAACCAAGCACTTGATATATTAATAACTAGCAACAAACATTCATGCATGTAAAGATGAAATCACTATAACGACAACACCAAAAGGTCAATCATTTAGTTAATTAAAAAATAATATATTTTGAAAAATGACAATGCTCCAAATGAACAGAAACAAAACATTAAAAGGACACTAGTGTAGACCTTGAATGAAGGTAATTGATGATAAAATAACGTAACAAATCTCCAATTGAAGAAAAAAATCAAAAACATTGAGCATGCAAGTAAATAACCCAAAAAAAAAAAACACCAATGGAACAAGGATCTTGGTGACAATTCATCCTTATTGAAACGAGAAGCCTAAAGGGTGGGACCAATAAAAGATGATCAAAGGGTTGTGGTGGGGAATTCATTGGTAAATTTTACATCCAATTATTGTTGATGGGGCTAATAGGTTAGTGCAATGGAGATGCTCTTAATAATTGTACAAGATCGAAAGCATTTCCACCCACACCCCCTATTTGGGCCTTTATAAAATGTTTACAACATCCAACTAAAGTGCCAATCATTTCCCCATCTATATCCATAAACATTAAAATTGGGATATGATAAAGATGAAAAAATATTTAAATGTCACCACTTGACCCAATCATTATGGCTGACCAATTAAAAAAATATTTTCTTTTTTTGTTGGGCCTTTAAGAAACAATTTTTTTTCCATTTATTATATTGAAAAATTAGTCAATTTTACACATGAAAACATTCCAAAAGTTTCCCAATTTCTTTCTCGAAAAATGATAACATTTCACTAAAAAAAGATTATTTGAAAAATTATGGAATACTAAATAAATATCAAGACACAATCCAAGCTTCATTTTATGAGCCAACCAATATTTTTCTTTTGGGTGAAAGTTTGCCACTTAGCAACAAAAATGTTTTAAAGTGCAACTCATAAAACAAAGTTTTTTGGAATTTTTTTGAAATCACCATTATTTAAACTATAGGTTATAGTAGGTTGCAAAATATTGCATGATTTCAAAAAAAAATATTTTCCTCTTTCATTTTGTAACCAAATTTGGCTATTTCTTCTCGTGGTTTTGTTTACTACTCCATCATTCAAGATATTCACATCCTCCTTTTCATCAATGTTTTTGTTGCACAAATTTATTTTAAAAATTTACTAAAAAAATGACTATGACTATTTTGAAACATTAATAAACCAATAGAAGAAAATTGGCATTCATGATCCCTTCACCATTCAAATGATTTTATATCAAAAGTAAGACCATCAATAATCAAATTCCAAAAAACATGAATACTTTCGTTCCACTTGCACAAATCGTCTTTGAACATTAAACGACACAATAAAATTTCAAACTACAATTATTAACTTGGATTCATCAAATAAAATGTTATGTGTAACAAATGCATAATGAAACTAATAATTTAGCCTATTTAGTTGCTTGTCAAATCTTGAACATCACATTGACACAAAATTTGCAATGTACAAAACATTTTCTATGACATAATACAATTTTTATTCAATTGTTTACATTGAAACTTGGTCAAAACTTGAACACAACGATTTTCAGTAAATAGCAAGTTATCTATTCCATTATTGTTTCACACTCAAAGAGGCCACCCCCAAAAACCACATTTTTTGGAAGCACAATTGTCTTCTTACTAAGTTGGCATAGGTGCACATGAATTGTGTTTTCGATAAATGGATAAAAACAATAGAAGGAACAACTTGTCATTGTAGGTTTTTGCAATGGATTTTGTTGCATCAATGCCCACATAATCTACTATAGCAAACAACCTTTTATGTTAAGGGTCAATAATCAAAACAATCATGTTGTGTCCCCTTGATGGCAAGTAGGTGGTCATGAAGGCTAAAAATGGTGTCAACACAATTCAAATTCCCCTTGAATATATGCATTTAATTTCTTCAATTTGATTTCAATGTCAATGGAGGTACAAGCAACAATTTCAATTTCCAATTATAACTTCTTAAATTTTCACAAGCTTTGTAATTGTTGATTATAATGCATTTATAAGCAACCAATATCATTTCCATTGATTCAAAACACAAGTAGACACCATAGGAAATAAAGTTGAAGCAACTACTTCAACAAATGCCCATGTATTGAAAGTAGGAATGTAGGCTTGCAAAGCCATGTTTTGATTATCGTAACATTAATGTATAACCTTTTAAAATCAAATAACATCTTGGATTTATAACCCTCTAGAAACAAATTGGGTCTTCATAGGTGTGTTCAACTTTCAAGGACACAAACTACTATCAATGCATGCTTGGATCCATGCTTGACACTTTTTCTATGTTTTTTTTTGGGTGACATATGGTTGAATAGATGCTTGTGCCTTTTTGATAGAAGCATGAGGTGACTTACAATTGGTTTCTATAGAAACTTTATCATTGTTTGTTGCATATTGACATAATTTGATAAAAACATGATAAAAACATGCACCATCTTCAAATGGTACTACATTATGCAAGCTTTCACAATTAACAATAGATTTGAATGCATGTGTAAAAGTTTGCAAATTTGGCCCTTGATCCTTAATCTAATATATTAATTTAGCAAGTCTGTCAGTCAGTCAGTCAGTTAGTGTCAGTGACTCTGGACGGACAGTGATTTCACCGCGCCATTATTTGTAGGGTAGGTAGTAGGTACCTATTAGCCTAGGTCACAGAGCCTGCTGAAGCCACGGGATCATCCTAGGTACCTACCACCCTACCCTAGATCGGACCAGACATGGCCCTGGAGGTAATCAGCCCGTCTCCCGAAAACGGCGCCTGGGCTCGACGCTCGGGCCACAGACAATTGTTTGAAAAGAAAAGTTTTTTTAAAAAACCAAAAACATCAACCAAACATTGTCGAAATAACACACCTGTGCATTATGCACAGGGATCACACTAGTTACTAGTGTAACATAACACCTTTGTGAAACCAAATTTATCCAAAAACTATTTAGATTGAATAAGCAATCTACACTTGAAGGCCAAAAATATTTATTGTAATATATGTTGGGGGTTCCCAACCAAGTGTCAAAAAGTGTCTTGAACACCTTTGTTCATCTAGAAATCAAAGATTGCAATTATAGTCATAGTCACATCAATTTTTAATAATGGATGAACATATCTGACCAATGTCTATTCAAACACATATGGCAACAACTCTTTGACTAATACCTTACATGATGGAAATATTATTTAGGGATTTCAACTCAAATTGTAAAAATGGAACCAACCAAATTTTGCAAAACTCAAAGGATGACAGGATTATGCAATGAAAAGTACCAAACATTTGTTGTTGGTCATGTTTTTTGTAGTAGATAATGTTACCAAAAATTTGTGAAATATTTCCCATGGTAGGTTTTGAACATTTCTTACAAGGTTCAAGTTCTAAATCCTTTAACGGGTGAATGTATGGTTGAATGGCTCACTTTTGATGTCACAATGGTCATTTTTGCAAGGTGCATTATGTTTAAATTCTTGTGGTGAATAGCATAATTTTGAATTTGTCAATTAAAAATTGGCAATACATTAACATGATTATTATGAGCACATTTGTGAAATTGCATTATGAAAGTAATGCATTCATTATCAACAATGGACTTTTGAAGTTCAAAAATATGAACCAATAGGTTGGTCGGATTGTTAATATATTGAAAAATTCATATTAAAATTCACTCAAAATTGTTTATGGTGACCAAGCATGCCTTGAAGAATGAAATTATAAAATTAGATATGATTTTTTTTTCTTTAAAGCCTTAGCCCAATGGTAGTTATGGAGTTTTGAAAGGTCAAAATTGGACCTTATTTTCAAATTTTTTTTTGAAATGAGTTTTCTTTTTCACAAAGATTATGTTTAATGAACATGTTTAAAAAAAAATATTTTGACATCATTCATGTGGACTTTATGATTTTTCTTTTTAAGATTTTCAAGTGACATCTACCATGGCAACTGACATAAGTGATTTTTTATATTGGTTTTGACCTAGGTTTAGGAAGTTTCATAGGTGGATGAACATTTGATAGTAAAAAATCATGATATTGAGATCTTGAAAACTAACAACCATGTTCATTTGACCACTTTCAAAAAACTTACCATAGACTTGTATGGAATCTCTATTTGAAAAAAATGAGCCAGTCAACCATGCATTCACCTTAATGGGCTCAACTTTTTTGAAAATAATTCTTTAACACACCTACTTGAAACTTCATGATGTTTTTGATTTACATGTTTGTACATTGAATTGATTCCATTTTCATTGTTATATGTGACCATGCCTTTTCTAGCTTTAATCTTTTATGATAAAACTTATCACTTGAACATGAATCATGACTTAAAATATAATGCAAAACTTGTGGTGTACTCAAGCTTACATGTTGATTATCGTTGTTTTTGAAAAATGATCAAGTTGTTGCTTTTCGACCTTGGGGTACCCAAAATGTAACTTGTTGTCGTAGCTTGGTAAGATCATTTTGTAAAGCTCCTTCCTTTGCATCAAGTGCTTATTATTTATGTCCCCATGGTGGTTGATAGTGCATGAAGAGGAACACACATTAGAGGCCACATTTGTACAAATATTTGAAAGTTGTAATAGATCAACCCAAGAACATCATCCATGCTACAATAACTAACATCTCCTTTTGTTCCTAAAGACCTTTTGAATGTTTCAAATGTTAAAATCTAGATCAAAATCAGAACATCTTTTCTCCATGGGTCACAAAAGAAGGTGGCTCATGCAACATGACGATTCAAGTGACAAAAATTATATTTGAATATGGGAGGCGAACAATATAGCATGATTTAATATAATCACAACTTTTGTAACATGTTTCGATTATGAATATATCTCCTTAAGCACTAGTTACCTACTTTTACAATTTTGATTATTTTTATGCTAGAAACATCATAATTGTTGCTTGCTGCTAAACCCTAATTAAAACCCTAGGAATTAAAACCCTAGGGTTTTGTGTGTCTATGTTTCCTGCTTGTTGATTCCAATTTTGACACACGTGATCTACAACATATAGGTACCTACTTACAGAGTTGTAGCTTTGTAGGGTAGACCGAAAGTAAAATCATCTGTTGGTTGCTTCTTGCTGCTAAACCCTAGTTAAACCCTAGGGTTTTTGGTCTCTGTTTTTCCTTTTTGTCGGTTCAGGCAGGAGGAATCAATATCTTTGAGGCCAGGAATTAGCGTCTCCGAGGGACGAAGACGAAGAAGAGAAGAGGGCCCGGCATCAACCATCATCATCATCATCATCTTCAGGAGGAGCGGTGATGGAGCAATCAACAGCACGGGGGAGTGTGGTGTTGGTTCTGGATTTTGGGTCGCAGTACACCCATCTCATAACGCGGCGGATTCGTCAACTGTCAATCTGCTCCATTTGCTTGCCTGCGGGAACGTCGCTGGCGGAGATCAGCAAGCTAAATCCCCATGTGGTTATCCTCTCGGGAGGGCCGCATTCAGTTCACGAGGAAGGCTCTCCAACTCTGCCGGATGGGTTTTTCGAGTATGCGCAGGAGCACAAGGTTAGCGTGCTTGGCATTTGTTATGGACTTCACCTCATTGTGAAGCTGCTGGGAGGAGAAGTGAAGCAAGCGGAGAGACAGGAATATGGACGTATGGAGATCACTGCTGTGAAGAACAGTGAATTGTTTGGTGATGCCCAGAGCTTCCCTAACCAAGTGGTGTGGATGAGTCATGGTGATGAAGCTGTGCAGTTGCCTCGTGGCTTCAGTGTTGTGGCCACCAGCTTGCAGGGGAATATTGCTGCTATTGAGAATAGTGCTGCTGGTATCTATGCTTTGCAATATCATCCTGAGGTTTGTGTGCCCCTTTTTGCCTTCTGTTTCTACCTATGTTTGTCCATGGGTTTTGCTTGGTGCTTGTGGTTTTGTGTTGCTTGTATTGGGTGTCAGTTGGAAGTGGTGAATTCAATGTTGATTCTTTCTAGCTATGTTTGCTCATGGGTTGTGCTTTTTGTGCTTGTGTTTTGGATTTGCTTGTAATTGGTGTCAGTTGGAAGTGGTGAATTTGATGTGGATCCTTTCTAGCTATGTTTGCTCATAGATTTTGCTTCTTGCACTTGTGTTTTTGGTTTGCTTGTAATGGGTGTTGGTCGGAAGTGGTGAATTTGATGTGGTTTCTCTCTCTCTCTCACTTAAGGGTGGCTTTGGTATTGGGAACAGGTGACACACTCATTGCGCGGGATGGAGACTCTCCGTCATTTTCTTCTGGAGGTGGCTGGAGTCACTGCTGAGTGGAAGCTGCAAGATATTTTGACAGAGCAGATAGAACTCGTGAAAGCAGCAGTGGGACCGGATGAACATGTTGTTTGTGCTCTCTCAGGGGGTGTGGATTCTACTGTGGCAGCCACTCTGGTGCACCGAGCTATAGGGGATCGCTTGCACTGTGTTTTTGTGGACAATGGCCTTTGCCGCTACAAAGAGGGGGAAAGGGTCATGGGGACTTTCAAGAGTGATCTTCATTTACCTGTGACTTGTGTGGATGCAACTGACATGTTTCTTAGTAGATTGAAAGGTGTGGTAGATCCTGAGAAAAAGCGCAAGATCATTGGTGCAGCATTCATTGCGGTTTTTGAGGAGTTTTCAGTACAACTGGAGAAAGAACTTGGAAAGAAACCCGCATTTCTGGTGCAGGGGACATTGTATCCGGATGTCATTGAGTCTTGCCCGCCTCCAGGCAGTGGGAAATCGCACTCCCACACAATCAAAAGCCATCATAATGTTGGTGGTCTTCCTCCTGATATGCAGTTCAAATTGGTGGAGCCCCTTAAGTGGCTCTTCAAAGATGAGGTACGAAAACTTGGTGCATTGCTGGAGGTACCCGACTCCTTTCTGAAGCGGCATCCTTTTCCTGGACCTGGTCTGGCTGTGCGCATACTTGGTGACGTCACGCAGGGGAATGCTCTCGAGACCATTCGCTTGGCTGATGAGATATTTGTGAACAGCATACGGGAAGCAGGATTATATGATGAAATCTGGCAAGCATTTGCTGTCTATCTCCCAGTCAAAACAGTGGGAGTTCAAGGGGATAAACGAACTCATTCAAATGCTATTGCTCTGCGTGCAATCACTAGCGAAGATGGAATGACTGCAGATTGGTATCATTTCGATTCCAAGTTTTTGGCAGATGTGTCCTCCAAAATCTGCAACAGCATAAGGGACATCAATAGAGTGGTGTACGACATCACATCAAAGCCTCCGTCCACTGTTGAATGGGAGTAAGGGTCATGTCATAAGGGGCTTATTTTTTTGGCAGCAAAACCATAGAAACCATGGATGTGAGGATAGAACAAATTGTGGTTTTCACTTAGTTCAATTTGTGGGAGTGTAGAATCTAAACTCTCTATTTTGCAGAGAGTGTTGTTTGCTTTGAAGTTTCTCTGCTGTGGACTAGTTTTCATGTAGTCTCTCATTGGTTGGGCATGTTTCTTGCACCAGTAATGGCAGGTCTTAATTGAGTGGGAAGTTGCAATTGGCAACAAGCAGGTTGTTTCACTGCAATTCAAATCTCAGAGATTAGCTTGATATTGTTTGTTTTTTCTTACTAGGGTTTAGGGCCCACAGATATCTTGACATGGTCATTGGTTTAAGCCATTCATCAAGCTTGGATGTAGGGGAGGATCAGGATTGGTGTAAGCAAGTGATCACATTTTGGAAAACTCCTGTTTTAGAAAGGAAAGTGTTCCAGAACTTTTTCTCAAAAAGATGTATTTAAGTCAAGAACCTTTTCTGAAGATTGAGTTTGGTCAGAGTTCAGTAAGTTGTGGTGTTCTTCCGCATTACTTCTCTTGAGTAGGTTGAGGAGAAATATGCCACCAAGATACAAGTACGTGGTCCAGGATGGATGCCTCAAATACCAAACAAAGAACTCTTGCCATGCTACCACAAAATCCCTGTTCAAAGGTTTTTATTTTCCCTCACCTCTCAACTGCCTACAAACAAGTTGCATGTCACTGCACAAGTTGTGAGAAAGGAAATCTTATCCAACTGACCCTGAATGTACAAACATTTACCCCTTCTACTACAGTGACCAAGGTTTTTAAGCAAGGCCAGGCATGTCTGTGTCCAAGAAGATACTATAGCAAACCCCCCCTCCTTCAAGCCTACTGCAGCCTAGATATACAAAAAAAGGAAGGAGTCTGTATTTGACACACAAGTCAACTATTTGACAAGCAGGTGGTATTACTCCATACCGTCAGGGCACCCACCAGGTTTAACAAAGCAAAATGCTTTTGGTATAGTAGGTTCAGCAGCATGATCATCCCCGTCCACCAGTTCCTACCCACCAGAAAGAGTACAAGACACTGGATTGAAAAAAAACAGGTTCCTCTTTAAGATACCTAATCCTTATTCACATTTGCACATACTCATATAGCTCCATATTTGCAGTGTCTGGGGATCTTCATCTATGCAACAAGAACAGGTTCTTCAGCTGGCTCAGATTCTGCAGTTGGCTCAGGTTCAACTGCCTTCTCTGTTTCTGTCTCTATTGGTGCATCACTCTCAACAGGGGCTTCGGATTTAACAGCCTCGGATTCTGCGGTAGGAGCTTCTTTTTGGACACTCTCAGGAGCAGAGGGCTTAATTACTCCCACTTTAACATACTTGCTCATGAACTTGTATTCCCAGTCAGTGAGAGCTTCAAGTTCATAAGGACTCAACCCCTCAATGTCCCCAGTCAGGTCATTCTCCTCAAATGACATCTTGGCAAGTGCCCGGCTTGCATCTTTCCCAGCAAACAGTGCATAGGGTCCTCCTGGTCCATAAAATGCCCTGCACCACAATAAGCAGAAATCATAAGATCATTTTTGTGTGGATTATGAAGTGCCACTGTTAAAGGAACATAAAATCCAAATCAATGGATTCTACATGCTAGAATTGAAGCATCTCAATATCTCCAGAATATTATGGGTTAGGTCCCAGAAAACAAAGTAGTCACAATAGTGTGTGCACAAAAAATTATGACTTGGTGCTCATTTCTAGTTTGATTGTATATAAAACTTTTTTAAAGAACAGGTGGAGAGCTTGATGGCCAGGACCAACACAAAAATGACTTGTTTTCTAAAGCACAAGTGATCAATCAAAAGCACATGTGATTTAGAAATTCTATTCTTTTAAACTGTAGGATTGACAGCTCTACAGAAGAAAGTGATGCCTTTCTCACTGTTAAAGCAATATCTGTGACATTGGTTGGCATCTGCTCAAACCAAAGATCTCATCTAGCACTCCCTTGTTGTGGTTAGACTCCTCATGACTCTGAGTTTCTCCCCAACTTCTAAATCAAGCTGACACAATATTCCATCAGAATTGTGTGTCTCCTTGCTTTAGGTTCCCTGCACATTTTGGAGGCAGATAATATCTATGGACAGCAGCAGTAACAGGGGATTTGCGATTGCCCCGCATCTTTCCCTGATCCCCCGGGTTCTCATACATTGAAGTGTCTGTTCACCTCAGTGCTCACTCCCATTTTAGCCTCTAGGATGTAACATCTCATATGTAGGTACTTGCTTGGGGAGTTCAAAACTGAGAAAAGACACAAATCTAGACTTGAATCTGTCTAGCCAGAGAGAACCTTCAACACAAAAAAATGAACCTAGACTCGATCCTATCAAGAGAGAGAACTGATAACCTGCAAAACATAACCCTCAAGACCATCACTAAGGAAAACCCACCTTTGCAGAGACAAGAGAAAACCAAGCTAGCTTTACATTACATCTCATGAGAGAAGTTCTGAGACATCACAGCACTAACTGGATATGGCTTCAATCATGTCCAGAGACATAAGACAGTAATCACAAGGCTGATAAAACTAGACATGTCCAGAGCTGGTTTATGACAGAGGGTACGAGTGCCATGCATCAGGAGGATCATTCCCACAGGTTGCAGAAGAAGACATGAATCTAGGTTTCGAAACACAATCCTGCAAACCAAATCTTATGGGGGAAAGGTCTCATGTGGTCACATAACCGTAGAAGAAAATCTAATCACTCTACATTCATTCATGATCGGAGCAAGAGAAGCAGTTTGAGAACATAAGGGAGACATGAGCAGAGGGTGATGGTGGTGCACTAGAATATGGCTTCAATCATGTCCAGAGACATCAGAGAAAGATCACAAGGCTGATAAAACTAGACATATTCAGTACTGGTTTGTGACAGAGGGTACTAATGCCGTGCATCAGCAATATCATTTCACAGGTTGCAGAAGAAGACGTAAATATAGGTGTTGAAACTCAATCCTGCTAACCAAATATTATTGGGAAAAGGTCTCATGTGGTAACATAACCCTGGAAGAAAATCTGATTACTCTACATTCATTCATTGGAGCTAGAGAAGAAAAACCGAGAACATATAAGCAAGACATGAGGAGAGGTGGTGATGGTGCTGCTGCTTCAGGAACCAAGGGGATGAATGGAGCACAGAGAAAGGAATTACCTGGACTGCGAAACATCATAAATCTGAGCTTTGATGGCCATGAGTAGGGGCTTCTGGGGATCGGAGCCATTGTAAGCCGCCAGTTCCTCCAAGGTCACCTCTCCTAGCTGTATGGGAGGCGGCAGTGGCAGGACTACGGGCGTCTTCACAGGCGCTGGTGCCAACAGACTTGTTATGAGGTAGTAGATCCCCATCACCAACGCTACAACCGTGAAGAACGTCACCGGCGTCAAACCCGTGTACCTTGGTATGAAATCCAGTGCTTCCTGTAATCCCCCCATCCCTCTCACTCCTGCAGAGGAGGAGCTCTCCGTTTTGTTTTTCCCTTCCTTCCTTCCTGCTGCTGCTCCTGGAAAGTAATATCTGTTCTACAAAGCTTTTTCAAAACCCCGGAGTTTTTCACTGCCTGTTACAATTGATCACAAGCTTGAGAAAAGAGATGCAAAATTCTTTCCTCTCTAATGCTAGCCGGCATCTGATATCATGCAGCCAAATTCAAACGCGGAGAAAGATCAGGTCACCAGCAAACACAGAGATGTTCACATAACTTTGTTCCAAACCCCCGAAAGTTGCAGGCTAACAAAACTGCAGCTTATTATATCTAGACTCAAAAATCTTCTTGCAAAGGATAAAAAATAAAAATAAAAATCGAACAAGAAGAAGAAGAAGTTCTTCCAAAACGCAAAGAGAAAAGAGCTTACCTGACCAGCGTGAGCCCAATTGCAAACTCCGAATTGCTTGTTGCTTCTCGATTCCTGGTTCAAAAACTGCAGATGCAAGGTTCTTCACTTTCTCTTTTTCTTCTTCTTTTCTGTGCGACTTCCAGGCCAATTTCACTACCAGAAAGCTTCAAAGCAAAAAAAGCTTGACAAAAGCTCTCTTTCTTTCTGTCTCTCGCAAACACGTCCTGCAGCAAGAGGGATGGCGAGCGGAGTGAGCGAGAGAGCAAGCGAGCAGCCCGGAAGTGCAATGCGCGCATCAGCCTCCCCTCCGTTACGCCCTCCCGTTATGACATTCCGCTGCAGACGTCACCATTCTGCACGCTAAGTGCCTACTAATTCCGGGACCAGTAGCCCTATTCTGCAAGCTACGAGTATACCAATTACGGTAACAGAACTAGCCCCATTCTGCACGCGACGTGCATACCAATTACCGCAGCACCCATTTTAGCCCTATTCTGCATGCTACGAGCGAACCAATTACGGCACCAAGATTATCCCCATTCTGCACGCTACGAGCGAACCAATTACGGCACCAGGACTATCCCCATTCTGCACGCTAAGAGCATACCAATTACGGCACCGGAACTAGTCCCATTCTGCACATTACGTGCATACCAATTACGATACAAGTAACTAGCCCCATTCTGCACACGACGTGCAATTCTGGCGCCAGTAGGCCCCATTCTGCATACCTACATGGACACCAATTACGGTACCAGTAGGCCCATTCTGTACACCTATGTGCATACCAATTACGGTACCAGTAGACCCCATTCTGCACACCTACATGTCGCACACCAATTATGGTACCAGTAGTAGCCCTCATTCTGCATGCTACCATTCTGCATACCAGTTACAACAACATGGTAGCCCTATTCTACTCGCTACACTACAACCCCGCCCCCCCCCCTACTGTGCTCTCATATGACATTCTGAACTGGAACCCTCCATTCTACACGCTCTCAAATGACATTCTGAACTGGAACTCTCCAATCTACACGCTCCATTCTACATGTATGTGTACACGAAGCTTGTTTGACTAAATCTTTTTTATTTTCTAAAACATTTGGGGTCCCAAATTTGGAAGTTTATTTATTTAGTTGGTTCCCCCCTCCCCCCTCCCATCCCAAATTCTCCACCCCACCCCTCCCCCCATCCCCCCCTCTCTCTCTCTCTTCTCTCTCAAACTTTTGGTGTGGGTTGTTGGTCAACTAACCCCACATTAATTGTGGCCCCAACTTCATCTTTTTTTAAAAATATATATATATTTTTAAATATGTATTTGCACTTTAAAAATTCCAAAAATTTCAAAGCTTTTTCACCTGAGTTTTATCCCATATGGTTTGCCCAAAGTCCAACTTCCCTTTATATAAACCAAAAAGGTGGGCCAAAAATTAGTACATTTTTTTTGAGTTTGATGATGGAAAAAGAAACCCTCAACATTAAGGATTAATGATAATGCTCACAATGCTAAGTTTTCACACTCATACTTGTATGAATGTTTGACCCAATAATAAGAGCCATCCTTTTACTCCCTTCCAAAATTTTTGAGAGTTCACTATGTGTGCCCAACCAAAAGTAGTTATATATACTTTATAAAAAGAGCTTTCTTATGTAGTCCATACACAAAAAGTCTTATTACTTTGAGAATTGGGTCCCTTACTTTCGGGGCTTTGGTGACCACCAGCTCTTATTGAATCCATCATGCCTCTACAAGTGTCCTAAGGAAAAGATCAAACCCCCCTCAAATTCACTATTCAATGTTTTGGGACTCTCTCATTCATTTCATTCATTAGTCATATACAAAAAGACTAGTAACGAAAAAGTCTTGAAATTCAACAACCCCCAATGCATTGATATTATTGCTCAGCAAAGTTAGCATTTTGACTAAGCTGATGATGAATCCTCAGGTGGGGGTAGTGGGTACGCCAAAAACCGTCCATGGAAATTTTCCTTCCTTGGGTGTGTTTGTTTCTTGGGACTCTCAAGAATGTTCCCCATTTTATGTGATTGGAGAACTTCACTTCTCTGTGCTCTAAAAAACCTTTGAAGATAAAAAGATGTTGTAGAACTTTGATGTTGAGCGAAGTGTGACATCTTTCATGGTGTTTGTTGTATGTTGTATACTCCTAATCCTTCTCCTAATCCTTTTTGGGTTAAAAGGAATTGAACTTGTCTTACTTAGGACTTTGTTTTCATTAGGATTTTCCTAAGAGCTTTTCACAGCTCTCCATTGATCAAATGCAAGAGCTTTGAGAGTCACATGGTGACATTTTGTTGCCTTCTTTTAATTGGAACCTATGTGTAGTAGTAGATAGAAAGTAGATAGACCGTCTATCTATCAAGGTTCATTAGTTATAGATTTGTAACCCACATGCAATGGAAAGCTTGTGATAATAAGCGATTTTATTTTTTTCCCAATTTCGTGAACTTGCCATGCTAGTGATCATCCACAAGGAGATTTAGCTATGTTTGGCTATAGATTAGTTATGAAAGTAGAAATTTATTAAAATCCTTTTATATCTTGGCTACTTGCTTGAACACTGTGTAAAAACATGGTGATTTGCTGGAATTTTTTTAAAATTTTGGTGGGTTTTTTTTTGAAAACATGATAATATTTTATTTTATTTTTTAATGTTTCTTTTGGCTATGGGGCTATAGGACCTAAGGTTATAGGAGTATGGGACCTCTGGTTATGGGGCTACAAATAAAACTATGGGAGTTAGGGCTATGGGGTTATATGTAAAGCAACTGGGTTAAAGTTATGGGGGTTAAGGTTGTGTATCACAAACTTCGAATATCACAAAATTTGAATAGAAATTTTGTAAAAATCATAAAACAATCTGTTTGTGCAAAATTCATGGGTTTTAAAGTGTAAAAATGATTTGAAAATAATATAAATTAATTTTATATAAATTATATATATACTGAAATTTTTATAATTATCATGATGTAATTTTGCATAAAATTATGCAATTTTTATGTATAAACACAAACATTCACATATGTCATGAAAAAACAATGTTATATATATATATATATATATATATATATATATATCGTTCATATTAATCGTAATATGAAATTCATGCAATTTTTTTATGAACTTACGAAAACATAATTTCACATGAAAGTTTTACAAACTTATTAAGCCTAATAAGTTTGTGATGTGAGGTTATATATAAAGCTATCCGGTCAAGGTTATGGGGGCTACGGCTATAAGACTTTATGGGTATAATTATAAATCATAGGTCATAAGGTTTACAATTTAAATTTTTTAAATTTTAGTGTTTAAATTTTAAGGTTTGTGTTTGATATTTTAACATTTTAAGATTTAGTTGTTGAAATTTTGTGGTTAGAATTTTGGGCGTAATTTTTAAAATTTAAGACCTTTGAGTTTAGGGTTTAATTTTTAAGGTTGTGTTTAAGTATCTGAAAAGTATGTATAACATTTCAAGGCTTCGATCTCCTTTTGCAAAAATGTTTTGAGTGTTCATCTTTCTTTGATCATGAATATTTTCTTCAAAATCAATGGTTACAAATGTAGAAGAAGAAGAGGCAACTTTAGCCTTGTCGTATTCCATGTGGAAATCTCAAGTGGATAATGTTTAGAATTATCATGGTGATGACCACTGATAGACCCTACACCTATTTCACCTAAACTAGTTTTGATTATTAATCATCAATAAAATTTAAAATGTTGAAATCAAGTGTTTTTCAAGATTTTCAATATACAAAACTTGACCAAGATTTACGAGTAAAAATCATCACATTTGTATACATGGTTCAAGGAGGTAGCCCAAAACATAAAAAAAGATTTCAAAATCTTCACTTTCAAATTTAGCTCATACTTAGATTGTAGCCAAATCTGGCTAAATCTTCCAATGGATCCATCACCACTTTGAGTACATCACAAAATTGACCCTAAAAATTCAAAACACTTGAAATTTGGAACATGGTATGATATCATATATTGTAAAGGACGTCAGAATGAAATGAAGCTTCCCCTGAATCCATCCGTCATCCATCCAGTCCATCCATCCAAACAGAACAAACATATATTTCCATCCATCCTTTCGTCATCCATCCTGTCGTCCATCTGTCCATCCGTCCGGTCGACACCCTGGAAGCTCCGAGGTTGCCGGCTGCACACCATCCCTCTACTGAGTCTAACACTGTAGCTTTCTGCCCACCAAGAATGGGAAGGAAATAAACCAGGAATGGCCCTCCATCCATGTCCCTATTTAGATACATCATCATCCTTCATGTGTTGCTTGCTTGCTGGACGGGGCATAAATAATCACCATGTATGATGAATTAAAGCTGGGGATCCTTGCCATTGCACCTACCTAAGGAATTTGAAAAAAAAAATCCCTATTATACAGGGTTTGCTTTCTTTCAATTTTTGTGATTAGTTATC
>Ga0116231_10008115_pt1 | contig 18636 bp, 16 predicted proteins | sample S1TSphgellanicum_2_FD_89695 | JGI IMG/M metagenome (GOLD analysis project Ga0116231, IMG submission 89695) | Host-associated microbial communities from peat moss isolated from Minnesota, USA - S1T2_Fd - Sphagnum magellanicum MG | ecosystem: Host-associated > Plants > Peat moss > Unclassified...
AATATCCGGCCGCGGCCAGGGCGTCCGCTCGAACACCACCAGCCGCAGCGCATTGCCGGGAATATCCACACCGTCGCGCATCGCATCGGTGCCGAGCAGACAGGAATGCTCCTCGGCCCGGAAAATATCGACCAGCGTCGCATTATCCATGGCATCGACATGCTGCGCGTAAAGCGGAATCCCCGCTTCCTCCAGCGGCGCCGCGATCCGCGCATGCACCGCCCGCAGGCGGGAGATGGCGGTAAACAGCCCCAGCGCGCCACCATCGGAGGCTTCGAACAATGCCCGGAACGCGCCGGATAGCGACCCGATATCCGTAAGATTGACGTCGTTGACGACGAAAATCCGTGTCTGCTCGGCATAATCGAACGGCGAGGCAAAGGCCGCGCGGATCGCCGGCGCCGGCAGATGCGAAGCCCCGGTACGGGCTTCGGCGCCGGCCCAGGCCGCCTCATTATCGGTGCCGTCGCGCAAGGTCGCCGAGGTGATCAGCATGCCATGGGCGGGGTTCGCGATCGTCTCGATGAACGCCTCGGTCGGGTCCAGCATATGCGAGAGAAACGCCACATCCCGGTCGCCATCGGCATTCCGTTCGAGCCGCAGGAAATGCACATAAGCCGGCCGCATGCCGGGCCGGGGCGCCGCCGCGGGCATCGCATCCAGCATCCGCCGCCAGGCCGCCAGCGGGTCGATGGCCCGCCGCTTCAGCGATCGCGCCGCCCCCTCCAGCCGTTGCCGGGTCGGCTCATCCAGCGTTTCCGCCTCGGTCTCCAGCCGGTCGAGAAACCGCTCCCGCAAAGCCGCCAGCGGCATCCGCAGCCGCTCCAGCGCGCGCGACAAACTCTCGCCGGTCTCCAGCACATTGTCCTCGACCGGATACAGATCGACCTCCACCGGCATCTGCCCGGACAGCGCCGGCTCCGCCGCCCGCGCCCGCGCCTGCGCCCGCAACGCCTGCAAAAACGCTTCGCCGGCATTTTTCTGCGCGCCCGGCTCGGCGATATCTTCCTGTCCGAACCGTGTCGCGAACATCGGCGCCGGCAACGCTCGGGCGGCGGTCAACGCCGCGTCCAGCTTCGGTTTCAGCGAGTCATCGGCGGCCAGAATATCCTCCAGCCGCCGCGCGATGCCGCGGGCCCGCGACCGCGCCCCATCCGCCCCCAGCAGCCAGCGCCGCAGCTCCGCCATCGCCGCCCCGGAAAGCTCGACCGCAAACGCGCTGTCGGCGGCGTCGAAAATATGATGCCCTTCGTCGAACACGTAGCGGGTCGGCACATAGGCGTCGTCCAGCCCGCCCCAGACCGCCTGCGCCATCACCAATGCATGATTGGCGATGACCAGGTCGGCCGTGCGGGCGCGGCGGATCACATGCTCGATGGTGCAGCGCTTGTAATGCGGGCAGGCGGCATGGATGCACTCGCCGCGGCGATCGGCGATATTGGCCAGCAGCGCATGGCCGAACAATTCGGCAAACCAGCCGGGCAGATCGCCGCCCATCAAATCCCCGTCGGAACTCGCCATCGCCCAGCGCGAAATCAGGCCCAGGGGAATGACGAACCGCTCGGCATTGACCAGGTCCTCATAGTTCAGCAGGCACAGATAATTCTCCCGGCCCTTGCGCAGCACCACGCGCCGGCGGGATTTTTCGCCCGGCGAAAGCCGGCTGGAATCAGGCGAAAGCCGCGAGGCCTCGGCTTCGATCTGCCGCTGCAAATGCCGGGTGAAGGTTGAAACCCACACCGCCCCCTGGTTTTTTTCCGCCCAGAGACTGGCCGGCGCCAGGTAGCCGAGGGTCTTGCCGGTGCCGGTGCCGGCCTCCGCCAGCACCAGATGCGGCGCGCCTTCAAACGCCCGCGGCGCAAAGGCAGCCGCGGCCGCGGAAGCATAATCCGCCTGCGCCGGCCGTTGCTCGGCACCCGGACCCAGCAAGTCCGCCAACCGGCCCCTTGCTTCAACCTGCGCGACCGGAAAGGCCGAGGGCGGGGGTCGCGGCGCCGCATCCTCCCATTCCGGCAGCCGCTTCCAAAGCCGCAGCGCCATGCCGTCCGGTGGCGCCGCGGGCGCGCCCAGCGCCGCCAGCACGTAGCGGGCCCAACCCCAGCCCATCTGCCCCATGCGGGCAGCCAGACCCGGCGCGTCGCGGTTCATCGGCAAGGATTTGCCGAGCGCCAGCCGGGCCAGCAACGCCTCGGCCATCGGCGCCAGTGCGGCGGCGGCCTGTTCCTGCGATGCCGGAACTTCCATCTCCAGAAACCGCGCCAGCCCGGCCGCGGTCGGCGCGGCTGACTGCGCCGGACAGATGAAGGCAAACAGCTCCAGAATATCGAGCACCGGCACCGCTGGATTGCCCAGCCTTTTCAGCGTCGCCGGGCCATGAACGACCAAAGCGGCACCCTCTCCCAGGGCCTTGGCCACCCCGCCGGGCTGCACGGCGGCGAAGTCGCCATCGGTGGTCAGCAAAGTGGCTTTGCCATGTCCGGCGACGAGTGCAGGTAAATCCGGCAAAAACGGCATATCTTGAACTATAGACGTCCCAGGGGTTTCGCCATAGACGAAGCGCGTTATGACCGAACAAACGCCCGCCACCGCAGCCGCACAGATCAGTTGGCCTTTCCGCGAAGCCGAACGCGTCGCCGAACGGCTGCGCGAAAAAGGCAAAACGCATGCCTTGTTCGAAACCGGCTACGGCCCCTCCGGCCTGCCGCATATCGGCACGTTTGGCGAGGTTGCGCGCACCACCTGGGTCCGCCGCGCTTTCACCGCGCTGACCGGTCTCCCCTCCCGCCTGCTGGCCTTCTCCGACGACATGGACGGCCTGCGCAAAGTGCCCGACAACGTGCCCAACAGGGAGATGCTGCGGGCGTTCATCGGCAGGCCGTTGACCCAGGTGCCGGACCCGTTCGGCACCCATCCAAGCTTCGGCGCGCATAACAACGCCCGGCTGCGAAGCTTTCTGGATTCATTCGGTTTTGACTACGAATTTGCCTCCTCCAGCGAATATTATCTCGACGGCCGTTTCGACGACGCGCTGCTGCACGTGCTGGCAAATCACGACAAAATCATCGACATCATCCGCCCGACGCTCGGACCCGAGCGCCGCGCCACCTACTCGCCGATCCTGCCGATCCACCCGCGCACCGGCATCGTGATGCAGGTACCGATCGAGCAGGTGGATGTCGGATCCGGCACGGTGATGTGGACCGACCCGGAAACCGGCACCCGTTTTGAAACCGAAGTGACCGGCGGTTCGGCCAAGCTGCAATGGAAAGCCGATTGGGCAATGCGCTGGTGGGCGCTGGACGTTGATTATGAAATGTCCGGCAAGGATTTGATCGACTCGGTCAAACTATCCTCCAGCATCGTCCGCGCACTCGGCAAGGAGCCGCCGGTCTGCCTGACCTATGAATTGTTTCTGGATGAAAACGGCCAGAAGATTTCGAAGAGCAAGGGCAACGGCCTCTCGGTCGAGCAATGGCTGAAATATGCCCCGCCGGAATCGCTCGCGCAATTCATGTATCACGCCCCGCAGCGCGCCAAGCGATTATTCTTCGACGTCATCCCCCGCGCCGCCGATGATTACATCAACAACGTCGCCGCCTTGCGTGAAACCAATGATCCCCACGGCAACCCCGCCTGGCATATCCTGGGCGGCCGGGACCCGAACGATGCCGGCAGCCCCATCGGCTTTACCATGCTGCTGAACCTGGCATCGGTGATCAACGCCGACAGTCCGGAAATGCTGTGGGGTTTCATCCATAGCTACCTGCCCGGCGCCAACCCGCAAAAATACCCCTTTCTCGCGAAACTGGTCGATTACGCCATCATCTACTACCAGGACTTTGTCGCCTCGAAAAAGCAGTTCCGGCAACCGACGGACGTCGAACGCGGCGCCCTGTTCGACCTTGCCGGCTCGCTCCGTCACCTATCCGAGGAAGACAGCGCGGAGACCATCCAGAACCTGGTCTACGCCGTCGGCAAGCGGCACCCCTTCACCCCCCTGAAAGCCTGGTTCGATTGCCTCTACCAGGTCCTGCTCGGCCAGGTGGAAGGCCCCCGCTTCGGCGGCTTCATCGCCCTCTACGGGGTCGAACGGACGGTAAAACTGATCGAGGGCGCTCTGGCCCGAGAAGACGCGGCGGCTTGAAACAAGGAAGGACTTCTTTTTTGAAAAAAAGAAGCAAAAAACTTTTTTTACTCTGGACCTCGGGCTTTGACATCGCCAACGCCCCCAGTCGTCACGGCCGGGCTTGACCCGGCCATCCACGCCTTCTCCCTGTAGAATTTCCCTTGCGCTTTCCTAAGCATATCCTGAGATATCTGCCGCCCGTTCTTGGCGTGATATTGCTTACCGCCATCATTTTCGGCCTGCACCATGAACTACATCGGGTCAGCATGGGCTCGGTGATGGCCGCTTTGTCCGCCACGCCACGATACGAAATTTATCGCGCGCTCGGGCTGCTTGTGATCGGCTGCTGTTTCATGGCTTTCTACGATTTGCCCGGAATTTTATTTGCAAAAAATTCGATCGAATTTCCCTGGATCGGTTTCCGCCATGTCTGGTTTGCCTCATTCTGCGCCTATTCGTTAAGTCACGTTTTAGGCGCACCGACGATCTCGGGCACCGCGATTCGGGTCCGGCTTTACGCGCAGTGGGGGGTCCCGGCAGCCGGCATTGCGCGGGTGGTGGCGCTGACGGGTGCGACGTTTCCCCTAGGTACCGCCGCGCTGATCGGCGGGATTTTACTGTTTAACCCGCTCGAAATGCCGTTATTCGGGCATAGTTTTTCGTTGCTGGCATTGCGCAGTATCGGCGTGCTGCTATGGGCGGTGATCGCCATGTACATCGCGTTGGCGAATGGCAAAAAGCCGCTACGGCTTTTTGGCCGCGAATTCCACCGCCCAGGCCTCGCCCTGTCGATCGGGCAAGTGCTGCTTTCCTGCGCGGATACGTCGACCGCCTGCGCGATTTTATTTGTTATTCTGCCGGCGGAACCGGGCTTGAGCTTTTCGCATTTATTGGCGATTTATTTGGCGGGTTTCGCCGGCGGCATGTTCAGCGGGCTGCCCGGCGGGATTGGCGTGCTGGACACCGTGTTGCTGCTGGGACTTTCGGCTTACATGCCCCCGGCCAGCGCGATCGGCGCAATTTTACTGTATCGCGTGTTGTATTACCTAATACCCGCGGCACTTGGATCGCTGCTTTTTGCCGCCCATGAGGTTTGGGCTACCACGAAGGGAACGACAACATGAGTCTGACGCAGACAACGATTTCTCCGGTCGATGGCAGCGTCTATGTGGAGAAGCCTTACGCGGCCCCGGCGCAGATCGATGCGGTACTGAACCAGGCGGTGCTGGCGCAACGTGACTGGGCGCGCGCGAGCATCGCCCAGCGCGCCGAATTCTGCACCAAATTCTGCGACGCGTTGCTCTCCCAGACCGGCGAAATCGCGCTTGAGCTTGCCTGGCAGATGGGCCGGCCGGTGGCGCAAGCGCCGAACGAGGTACGCAGCTGCGTTCAGCGCGCGCGCTTCATGATTGAGCATGCCGCCGAGGGCTTGGCGGATCTCGACCCCGGGCCGAAAGCCGGATTCAAGCGTTACGTGAAACGGGTTCCGCTCGGCGTCGTATTCGTCATCGCGCCATGGAATTATCCGTTATTGACCGCCGTCAATACGGTGATCCCGGCGATCATGGCCGGCAATGCCGTGGTATTGAAACACGCGCCGCAGACGCCGCTGGTGGCCGAGCGTTTTGCCGAGGCTTTCGCGCAAGCCGGCCTGCCTTCCGGTGTTTTTCAGGTTCTGCATCTTGATGTCGCAGCCGCCGAGGCGCTGGTGCACGATAAGCGGATTGCCCATGTCGCCTTCACCGGCTCGGTTGCCGTCGGCCATGCGGTCAACCGTGCCGCCGCCGGCCGGTTCATCTCGGTCGGCCTGGAACTCGGCGGCAAGGACCCGGCCTATGTCCGGGCCGATGCGGACATCGCCTTTGCGGCGGAAAACCTGGTGGACGGCGCGTTTTTCAACTCCGGCCAGTCCTGCTGCGCGATCGAGCGCATTTACGTGCATCAAGCCGTGTACGACGATTTCCTGGCCCGCGCCGTCACGCTGACCAACCAATACCGGCTGGGCAACCCGACCGACCCCGCAACCAATCTCGGACCCGTGGTTTCAGCCAAGGCAGCCGCTTCCATCCGGTCGCAAATGGCCGAGGCGATCGCGCAGGGTGCCGTACCGCTGATCGACAGTACCCGGTTTGCGGCGGCCGCGGAGGGCTCGCCCTATATCGCGCCGCAGATTCTGGTGAATGTCACGCATCAGATGCGGCTGATGACCGAGGAGACGTTCGGCCCGGTGGTCGGAATCATGAAAGTCAGCTCGGACGCTGAAGCAATTCAGCTGATGAATGACAGCGCCTACGGGCTGACCGCCGCCCTCTTTACCCGCGACCTCGCAGCCGCCGAGGCGATCGGCGCGCAGCTCGAAACCGGCACGGTGTTCCTCAATCGCTGCGACGCGCTGGACCCGGCGCTGCCCTGGGTCGGCGTCAAGGATAGCGGCCGCGGCCACACGCTCTCAATCTGGGGTTATGAGCATCTCACCCGCCCGCAGGTTTTCCACCTGCGCCTGCCCGAAACAACTTAAGGAAGTTTTAGCCTATATTTGCCTAAAAAAGGGGAACGGCTTCTGAAAGTGCCCTAATGCTTATTGATTATCTATGCTCGGCACTGGCTCTGAAGACAGATAGACGGGCCGTTACGGCCATCGAATATGCGTTGATCGCTTCATTGGTCGCTGTCGTCATCGTCGTTGCGGTCAAAAGCATCGGCACGAATTTGCCGGTTATTTTCAACAAGATCTCCACCGAATTATAGGCCAAATTCCGCCCAACCTTGCGCTCAGGCATCAATTGGCCTATCTCACCCGCATGGTTCGCGGCGTGCGCATTTCCGGGCTTCTCCTTCGACTTATCCGCCCCTGGGCGTAGAAGCCGCGCGTCTAGCTGCCGGCACGTTCAGGGGAATGCCCCTAAACCCTATCAAACCGGCATTTTAGCGAGACCAGTCAAATGAGCATCAACCATCCCAATTTCGGCGCGATCGAGGCAAACCGCGTCATTATCTTCGACACCACCCTGCGCGACGGCGAACAATCGCCCGGTTTTTCGATGAATCTGGACGAAAAACTCCGGATGGCGGAAACCTTGGCCGAGCTGGGCGTGGACGTGCTGGAGGCCGGATTTCCCTTCGCCAGCATCGGCGATTTCGAAAGCGTGAAGCGCATCGCCGAAACCGTTAAAGGCCCGGTGATCGCCGGCCTGGCGCGGACCTCGCGCGAGGATATCTCCCGCGCCGCCGAAGCGATCCGTGCCGCCGAGCGCAAACGGATTCACGTATTTCTGTCCACCAGCCCGCTGCACATGAAGTACAAATTGCGGATGGAGCCGGATGCGGTGCTGGAATTGGCCTCAAGCTCGGTCACCTATGCCCGCAATTTCGTCGACGATGTCGAATGGTCCGCCGAGGATGGCAGCCGCACCGAGCCAGATTTCCTGTGCCGCTGCGTCGAAGCCGCCATCGCCGCCGGCGCCACCACCATCAACATCCCCGACACGGTCGGCTACGCCGTTCCCGAAGACATGGAGCGCATTTTCCGGATGCTGCGCGAACGCGTGCCGGGCGCCGAGAGAGTGATTTTCTCCACCCATTGCCATAACGATCTGGGCCTGGCCGTCGCCAACACCCTGGCCGCGGTGCGCGGCGGTGCCCGCCAGATCGAATGCACCATCAACGGCATCGGTGAGCGCGCCGGCAACGCGTCCCTTGAAGAGGTGGTGATGGCCATCCGCACCCGGCCGGATACAAACCCCTACACCAACAACATCGTCACGCAGAACATCATCCGCACCTCGAAACTACTGGCGACGATAACCGGCTTCGACGTGCAGCCCAATAAGGCAATTGTCGGCCGCAACGCCTTCGCGCATGAATCCGGAATTCACCAGGACGGCGTTCTGAAAAATGCCGCCACCTACGAAATCATGACGCCGGAAAGTGTAGGCCTGCAAAAAAACGCTCTGGTCATGGGCAAGCATTCCGGCCGTGCAGCCTTCCGCGACAAGCTGGCCGCTCTGGGCTATGGCGATCTGGGCGATAATTCGCTGAACGACGCTTTCCGCCGTTTCAAGGATTTGGCCGACCGCAAGAAAATCGTCTATGACGATGACATCGTCGCCTTGGTCGATGACGAGGTGATGCGCGATCATCAGCGCATCAAATTCGTTTCGCTGGAATTATGGGCCGGCTCGAAGGCCAAACCGCGCGCATTGCTGGAGCTGGAAGTGGACGGCACCGTCCAAACCGCCGAAGCCTTCGGCGACGGCCCGGTCGATGCGACCTTCAACGCCATCCACGCAATCTTCCCGCATCAGGCCGAACTGCGTCTGTTCTCGATCGGCGCGGTGACCGAAGGCACAGATGCGCAAGCCCGCTGCACCGTTCGGCTGGAAGAAGCCGGCAAGCTGGTTGACGGCCAAGGTGCGGACACCGACACCATCGTCGCCGCGGCCCGCGCCTATCTGCATGCCCTGAACAAATTAATGGTAAAACGCGCCAGAACTGAGCCGGTGGCACTCTCGGCTTAAGCAAGCGGTTCGTTTTGCAGTGATTTTGATTCCATGGATCATGGGCGATGTCGCAAACAACGCCCATGCCCCAGAGTAAAAAAGTCTTTTTGCTTCTTTTTCTACAGAAAAAGAAGCTCCTAGCCCCTAACCTAGTTGCCCAAATTCAGTTGGTTATGCGTCGTCGCGGCGCCAGTCAACGCGCCGGCACCGGCGCCGATCAGCGCGCCCGTGCCCGCGCCCATCCCGGTTGCAGCGCCGATGATGGCGCCGCCGCCCGCACCGATCGCGCCACCGCTGAGCGCCCGCTGGCCGGGTGAATAGCCGCAACCGGCAAGACCCAACAGGGAAGCTGACAAGATTGCAGGCACGATGAGTTTACGAAACATGACCAGAAATACTCCTCTTGGTAATGGCCCCGATATTTTCCCCCGGAGCCCATTTTTCAATCCGGATTCAGAATCGCGCGGCTTGGGGTTACCGTATATTCACCTAACCGTTACGTCTGCGTTTAATTCCGGACCGCTTTATCAAATGCCCAGGCATCCGGGCAAGGTGATGGCCGGAATATGGTGCCGGTAAGGCGGGGGAACCAGCGTTGCGGCCGCGCACTTGCCGCAGCAGAGCGGCGGCTGTAAGCCCTGCTGCGCCCGGGATGATGGGTTGGATCAGCCCGGCTGCGTCTCCACTCAACCGGAGACGCGTGAACTGCGCGGGAAGGGTTTGAATGTTTGGTAGAATTCTCGGCGTCATGTCCGCCGACATGGCGATTGACCTCGGTACGGCGAACACGCTGGTTTACGTCAAAGGCCGAGGGATCGTGCTGGCGGAGCCCTCCGTCGTCGCCATCGCCGATGTAAAGGGCCGCAAGCATGTGCTGGCCGTCGGCGAGGAGGCCAAGCAGATGCTGGGCCGCACGCCGGGCAATATTCAGGCCATTCGGCCGTTGCGGGACGGCGTGATCGCCGATTTCGAGGTGGCGGAGGAGATGATCAAGCATTTCATCCGCAAAGTGCATAACCGCCGCGGCTTCGCCTCGCCCTTGATCATCATCTGCGTGCCCTCCGGCTCGACCGCGGTGGAACGCCGGGCGATCCAGGAATCGGCCGAAAGCGCCGGCGCCCGCAAAGTGCTGCTGATCGAGGAACCGATGGCCGCCGCGATCGGCGCCGGCCTGCCGGTAACCGAGCCTTCCGGCTCGATGGTCGTGGATATCGGCGGCGGGACCACCGAAGTGGCGGTGATCTCGCTTGGCGGCATCGTCTATGCCCGCTCGGTGCGGGTCGGCGGCGACAAGATGGACGAAGCGATCATCTCCTATATCCGCCGCGCCTTTAACCTTCTTATTGGCGAAAGCTCTGCCGAGCGCATCAAAATGGATATCGGCGCCGCCTGGATGGACGGGCCCGGCGACGGCCCGACCCGCACCGTCAAAGGCCGCGACCTGATCAACGGCGTGCCGCGCGAAGTTACGGTCACTCAGCGCCAGATTGCCGAAAGCCTGGCCGAACCGGTCGGCGCGATCGTCGAAGCGGTGAAGGTGGCGCTGGAAAACACCCCGCCGGAGCTGGCCGCCGATATCGTCGACAAAGGCATCATGCTGACCGGCGGTGGCGCCATGCTGCACCGGCTGGACGAGGTGCTGCGCGTCTCCACCGGGCTGCCGGTGATGGTCGGCGAAAACCCGCTGCAATGCGTCGCCCTTGGCACCGGCCGGGCGCTGGAGGAAATCAAACGCCTGCGGTCGGTTTTGTCCTCGATGTATTAGCAAGGCAGTTTTTTTTCTGAAGAAAAAGAACCAAAAGGACTCTTCTACTCTGGGCCATGGGTGGGGGCACGGATGAAGCTTTATGCCGGCTTTGCCGCGTTGTATTGTGCAATGGCCTGCCGGGTGCGAATTTGGTCCAGTTCAAGACTGTTCAATACATCGCTGCCGGTAAGGTCGCCTTTTGCCAGATTACCGCTCGAGTCTGTCGTCACCCCATAGGCCGCAAGCTGCGCCGGTGACCAGGCCGACGCAGCTTCCGGGTTCGCGGCTTGAATCGGTTTTGCCTCTGTCAGGATCGGCACGGCAGGCGTGGTCTTCCCGTGAATGCCGGCATCGGCGAGCAATGTATCGCCGATTTTTTCAGGATCGATCCCGGTCAATTTTTCCGCCGCCAGCTCGCCAAGATCAATCGCGGCGCCGATCGGGCCGCCGATCAAGGTGCTGAACACGAGCGATCCCGCATCGCGAACCGGTTCCGGAATAACATCGCCGGTAATGGCGCGGAACAAGGTCCCGATCACCGGAATATATTGCAGCGGATTCAGATCCGAGAGCAGCGCATGAAAACTGAAATGGTGCTTCGGCGCGGCGGCTTGCGGCTTCAAACCCGAAGCATTCACGGCCCCCGGCGAGAGCGTGAGCGCAGCCGGCTCGGGCGTCGCACTTGCCGGGCCGGCGGTCCGGGCGAACTCTAGCATGACGGAGCACCTTTGCAGAGCAAGCCGCCAAAATACGGTCTAGAATCTTAATGCAAGGTTACCTGCAACAAGCGATTAGGCCTTGCGCAGCAGAAACAGGCCCTGTTCACCGAACAAATTCGCCAATCCTGGGAAGCGGCGCCAGGGCGCCCGCGCGCCGGCTTCATCGGCGGCCAGCCATTGCTCCACATGATAGCCATCCTGCGTGCATAAATCGAAAAAATCCTGAATCGTGCAGGGATGGATGTTCGGCGTCTCATACCACATCCGGTGCCAGGCTTTCGTCATCGGCATTTTGCCGCGCAACAATAGCTGCAGCCGCAGCGTCCAGTGGCCGAAATTGGGGAAACTGACGATCGCGTAGGTGCTGATGCGCAGCATCTGCCGCAGCACCTCACGTGGCCGCTCGACCGCCTGCAGCGTGCGTGACAAAATCACATAGTCGAAGGCCGCATTTGGATAATTGGCAAGGTCGCTATCGGCATCGCCCTGCATCACCGGCAGCCCGTGGGTCACCGCGCGCGTCACTTCGGCCATGTCGATCTCCAATCCCCGCGCATCGCATTGCGTGGTGCGAAATAAATGGTCGATGAGTGTGCCGTCGCCGCAGCCGATATCCAGAACCCGGCTCCTTGCAGCCACCATCCCGGCGATCAGCCGCAGATCAACCCGCATATTCTTCGCAACAAACTGCACAGGGCCGCCCCCCACCGGCGCCGAATGATTCACCCAGCCTCCCTCAGCTCAGCCCGGCATGCTCGGCGCAACCGGCGAGGAAGCCGCTCAGTGTGCGATGAAAGTCAGGCTCGTCCAGCAAAAATGCATCATGCCCCTTATCGGACATGATTTCGACAAAGCTGGCATTGGCGGCGACATGGTTCAGCGCCCGCGCAATGGCGCGTGACTGTGCCGTCGGAAACAGCCAGTCTGAGGAAAACGAGACCAGCAGAAACCGCGTCTTGCTGCCGACAAAGGCGCTCGGCAGCGCGCCGCCATGATCCGCCGCCAAGTCGAACAGATCCATGGCGCGGGTGATGGTCAGATAGGAATTGGCGTCGAATCGCCGCACAAAGCTCGATCCCTGGTGTTCCAGATAGCTCTCCACCTCGAAGCGGTCGCCGAGCACCGTCAAATCCGTCGCCGTCTGCAGCCGGCGCCCGAATTTGCGGGTAAGGGCGGCTTCGGAGACATAGGTGATATGGGCGGTCATGCGGGCCACCGCGAGGCCGCGCTCGGGCGTCACCCCTTCGGCCCAATAGCGGCCGGCATAGAAAAACGGGTCAGCGGCAATCGCCTGCCGGCCGATTTCGTGGAAGGCGATGTTCTGCGCGGAGTGATACGCGGCCGCCGCCACCGGCACGGCCGCGAACACCGCTTCCGGATAAAGTGCGGCCCAGGCCAGCGCCTGCATGCCGCCCATGGAGCCGCCGATGACCGCGAATAACCGCTTGATGCCGAGATGGTCGATCAGCCGTTTCTGGGCGCGGACCATGTCCTGGATGGTGACCGCCGGGAATTCGGTGCCCCAGGGCTCGTGCGGGCGCGAATCATGCGGGCTGCGCGGCCCGGTTGAGCCCATGCAGCCGCCCAGCACATTCGCGCAGATGACAAAATAGCGATCGGTATCAACCGCTTTGCCGGGTCCGACCACCGCATTCCACCAGCCCGGCTTACCGGTCAGCGGATGGGTTTCGGCGACATATTGGTCACCGGTCAGCGCATGGCACACCAGGATGGCATTGCCGGCGGCCGCGTCGAGCGTGCCGTAGCTGCGATAGGCAACGGTCAAACTCGCCAGATGCCGGCCGCAATCCAGCGTCAGCCCGTCCTCAAATCGGACAGACTGATGCAGAGTCTCGGGCAAAATCTGGCTCTGATCCATGACCGAGCCGATATGCGCCCGAGGCAGGTCGCACGCAATCCCCGGCGGCGCCGCGCCGCCTTTGCAGGTCCGGCATGAAGCTGTATCACTCGGCAAGCCATGAGCACGAACCTTTCTCCGGCGGCAACCGCCCAATCCGCGCCGAATGCAACCGGCATACTTGCGCAATTGCGCGCCGAACTCGATGCGCTCGATGACCGCCTGCACGATCTCTTGATGGAGCGCGCGACGATCATCGAGCGGGTGGCGCGCGAGGCCGGCAAAACCGGCACAAAAATCCGTCCGGGCCGTGAGGCCAGCATGCTGCGCCGTTTGCTGGCCCGGCATCGGGGCTCCCTGCCGCCGCAGACCATCCTGCGCTTCTGGCGCGAAATGTTTGCCGGCGCGCTGATCATCGAAGGCGGCCAGACCATCGCGGTCTCGAACAGCGATGAAGCCGCCGAGCTGCCGGCGCTGGCGCGCGAACATTTCGGCCCGTTGACCCCGCTGCGCCGGCACCAGAACCCGACCCAGGCGCTGGCCGATGTCGAGCGCGGCGCCGCCCAGGTCGCGGTGCTGCCGCCGCCGGGCGATGCGCCGGATGGCACCTGGTGGACTGCCCTGACCGGCTCCGGCACCCAGCTTTCGGTGATCGGCAAACTGCCGTTCTGGACCAAACGCGCCGAAGGCACACCGAGCGGCGAAGCCTATCTGGTCGCGGCAATGCGGCCGGACCCCAGCGGTGCCGATCGCGGTTTGATCGCCCTGGAGCTTAGCGCCGATATTTCCCGCACCCGGATCACCGCCAACCTCACCACTGCCGGTTTCGTGCCTGGTTCGATCTGGCTGCATCGCATCAGCGATACCGACGTCGTCGCCCTGGTCGAAGTCGACGGGCTGGTGGAAGACAATGATAAGCGGCTGCACGCCATCGCCGGCCTGCAGGCGCCGGCATCGGTCATCGGCGGCTTTGCAATCCCGCTGGACCCGGCTGGGTAAGCATTTTTCATGACCGGACCCAAGCCTCGCCCGGAAATTTTCTCCGTGCATTCCTATGTCGGCGGCGAATCGAAACTGCCGGGCCATAACCGCGTGGTCAAACTTTCATCCAACGAAGGCGCGTTCGGCCCCCCGCCGGCGGCGATCGCCGCCTTGGCCGAAACCGGCCTCGATATCCACCGCTATCCGGATGGCGGCATGGCGGCGCTGCGCGATGCCATCGGCAGAACCTACGCGCTGGACCCTGCGCAAATCGTCTGCGGCAATGGCTCCGATGACCTCCTGCAGCTGCTGATCCAGGCCTATGGCGGGGCCGGCACCGAGCTGATCATGAGCGCGCATGGTTTCTCAATTTACGAAATCGCCGGCAAGCTCGCCGGCTGCATTGTGCGCAAAGCGCCCGAGCGAAACCTCACCACCGATGTCGATGCAATTCTGGCGCTGATCACGCCCGCAACCCGCATGATCTTCATCGCCAATCCCAACAATCCCACCGGCACCATGATCTCCAATGCCGAGATGCGGCGGTTGCGCGAGCAGGCACCGCCGGATGTGCTGCTGGTGATCGACGCGGCCTATGCCGAATATGTCGACCAGCCGGATTACGATGGCGGAATCTCTCTGGTCGGTGCCGGCAACAATACCGTGATGACCCGCACCTTTTCGAAAATTTACGGCCTCGGCGGCGTCCGGCTCGGCTGGGCCTACGCGCCGCCCGCGATCGTTGACGTGCTGAACCGGATGCGCGGGCCGTTCAATGTCAGCGCCACCGCGGCCGCCGCCGGCATTGCCGCCCTCGGCGACCAGAACTGGATCGCCAATGGCCGCGCCCATAACAGCCGCGCCCGCACAATGCTCGCTGCACGGCTGGCCGCCACCGGTTTGAAGATTCACCCGAGTGCGGCGAATTTTCTGCTCGTCGATTTTCTGACACCCGAACGCGCCATTACCGCCGACCAGTTCCTGCGTGCCCGCGGCATCATCGTCCGCCACGTCCGGTCCTACGGCCTGCCAAGCTGCCTGCGGATCACCATCGGCACCGCTGAGGAATGCGATCTGATCGCCGAGACCCTCAAGGAATTCCAGGATATTTCGCAACCGGCGCTGACCGATGGCTGAACCCATCTTCAACCGCGTGGCGCTGATCGGCATCGGCCTGATCGGCAGCTCCATCGCCCGCGCGGCGAAGGAGTTCGACGGCCTTGCCGGCGCTGTCGTCGCCAATGCCCGCAGCCAGAAATCGCTCGACCGCGTGGCCGAACTCGGCTTTGCCGACGCTTGCGAAATCGATCCGGCAAAAGCCGTCATCGGCGCCGACTGCGTCATCCTCTGCTCGCCCGTCGGCACCTATGCCGACCTCGCCGCCCGTATCGCCCCTTTCCTGATGCCAGGTGCGGTGCTCACCGATGTCGGCTCCACCAAACAATCGGTGGTGCGCGATGTCGGGCCTTTTGTGCCGGAGGGGGTGCATTTTGTTCCAGCCCACCCGATCGCCGGCACCGAATTCTCCGGCCCCGATGCCGGCTTCGCCACCTTGTTCCAGGGCCGCTGGACCCTGCTCACCCCGCCGCCCGGGACCGATCCAGCCGCGGTCAAAAAACTTGAAAAATTCTGGCAGCTGATGGGCGCGCAGACCGCGGTCATGGACGCCGCGCATCACGACCGCGTGCTCGCCATCGTCAGCCATCTCCCACACCTGATCGCCTTCACCATCTGCGGCACCGCCGACGACCTGGCCGACGAGACCCGCCAGGAAGTGATGCAATATTCCGCCTCCGGCTTCCGCGACTTCACCCGCATCGCCGCCTCCGACCCGGTCATGTGGCGCGATATCTTCCTCAATAACCGCGAAGCTTTGCTGGAAATGCTGGCCCGCTTCACCGAAGACGCGCAAGCCATGGCCCGCGCCATCCGTTGGGGCGACACCAGCTACATCGAAGACAAGGTAAACCGCAGCCGTAAGCTCCGGCAGAATCTGATCGATTTGAAGCAGGTGTAAGGCAAGAGGTTCTTTTTTGAAAAAAAGAACCAAAAAACTTTTTTGACTCCGGGCCACGGGCGCGACGAGCGCCGAAGCACAACGCTTCAAAACACCGTCACACCTGCGTTCCGCTTGGCGCCCATTTCGTACCTCTTCCCTCTCCACATTCTCCCCGCGAACGGACGGTACGAGGTAGGGTGGGTTAGCTTCGCTAACCCACCGATGATTCTTCCTACACCCACTCAGCGATCATTGATGGAAGCGGCAGAGAATGGTCGAGTCCGGCCAAGCTTGGGCATTAAACGGGGCTAATCAGGTGTTTCGCTGTCGAACGCATCGGCGGCGCGATCATGCGGTCCGACACCAACGCGCGCCTCCTTGAGCGCCTGGTACTCCGCTTCAAGGTCGGCAATGACGGAGCGATCGTCGGACGGCCCGCCCATGGTCGGTCCCTCGCGGAGTCGCTCGAGCTGGTGACGTATCGCCGCCATCGCATCGTCGATCTGCTGGCGCAGCGGCTTATCCGACTCTGACATGCCTGCAACCTAGCGCGTCGCCGCGATCGCGGATAGGGACGCCACCTACCTGACGCCGTCGACGCGGGGCAAGAAGTGGGACGGGCAAAACGCAAGCGAATCTCACCGATTCCACGCCGCACAGCCGCTCGCCGATCATCCACTCGAGTGACCGATTTGCGCCTCATTATCGCCGGTCCCGGGCCAAATTAGGTCTCCCGATAGCTGACGTTCATTATGTGTCCCATTCAGCATTTTGGAAGACGACCCGATAGCCATCCGGGTCTTCAAAGGTGCATCCATTTTGTTCCCAATATGGGTTGAACGCTGCGACCGGAGAAAAGCCGGATTTCTCCATCCGGGCTATCGCCGCCCGCCAGTCGTGGCGGTTGGGAATGTAGAATACGAGGAGATTATCCTGGGTAGGCGCGCGGCCTGCAACATGGAAATGGCTGTGAGTAAACTCGAAATGGTAAGCAGCATTTTCGTTCCCGAGCATCACGCCATCAAAGCCATCATGGTTCTCAAAGCGGGAGAGGATGTCTAAGCCAAGTCCGTTGCCATAGAATTTTATCAGTGCTTCCAGATTGTCGCTGGGACGCGCTATGCGAAGCTTAGGGGAGGACATGGAAGCACCTTAGAGGGTCAAGACGTGCGGCATCAAGCCATAGTGCAGCCGTCCGAAGCCGCTGGCCTGAACATCTTGAACGGCCGTTGTGCGCTCATCAACGCCGTTCCCGTGCCCGGGCACTTTTCCCAAAACCTGCCGTTCGCCAGGACCAACTTTTCAGAATTCAAGATTTTTGATGTGTTCCGTGCTCATACCAACCACGTGAGCGCCTGACGATCTGGACCACCGATAGCATGACGGGTACCTCCACGAGCACGCCGACGACCGTTGAGAGCGCCGCGCCGGATTGAAAGCCGAAGAGCGCGATTGCCGTGGCGACGGCTAGTTCAAAAAAATTGCTCGCCCCGATGAGCGCCGACGGCCCCGCCACGCACCAGGCGACACCTAGGCGGCGGTTGAGCCAGTAAGCCAGGCCCGCGTTGAAATAGACCTGGATCAAGATCGGCACGGCCAAGAGCGCAATCACAATCGGTTGCCGGACGATTTGGGCACCTTGCAGGCCAAACAGCAGCACTAGCGTCAGCAGCAGGGCCGAAAGTGACAACGGCCCCAGGGTGCGCCGGGTGCGGGCAAGCGCCTCTGGGCCTTTCGCCAGTAGCACGCGCCGCCAGAGTTGCGCCACGATCACCGGCACGATGATGTAGAGCACGACCGAGACAATCAGCGTCGCCCAAGGCACGACGATTGATGACAGGCCAAGCAGCAGCGCCACGAGGGGCGCGAAGGCGAAAACCATGATGGTGTCATTGAGCGCGACTTGGCTCAGCGTGAAATGCGGCTCGCCATCCACCAGATTCGACCAGACGAAGACCATCGCCGTGCAGGGCGCGGCAGCGAGCAAGATCAGGCCGGCGACATAGCCGTCAATCTGCCCGGCCGGCAGCCAGGCCCGAAACAGATGGTCGATGAACAGCCAGCCAAGCAGCGCCATCGAAAACGGTTTGACCAGCCAGTTGACCCCGACCGTGGTGGCGATGCCGCGCCAATGCTGTTTGACCTGGCCGAGCGCGGCCAGGTCAATCTTGAGCAGCATCGGGATAATCATCAGCCACACCAGCACCGCAACGGGCAGATTGATTTGCGCCACGGTCGCCGTGCCGAGGACATGGAACAGGCCGGGCGCCATCTGGCCGAGCACAATGCCGGCCACGATGCACAGCAGCACCCAGACCGTCAGGAAGCGCTCGAAGGTGCCGATTGAGGGGACTTTGCCAGGGGCGAGCGCAACCGCTTCACTCATGGCGCGGTCCCGGCCAGGCTATTGCCGTGCGCGTCGATGATACGCTCGCCGTCCTCTTTCGTGAATTCATGAAGCTGGGGCGATGGCAGAATATCCAGCACAAGCTCCGATGGCCGGCAGAGCTTGACGCCCTGCGGCGTGACCACGAGCGGCCGATTGATGAGAATGGGGTGCGCCATCATCGCATCCAAGATTTGATCATCCGTCAGCGCCGCATCGCCGAGGCCGAGTTCGGCGTAGGGCGTACCTTTTTCGCGCAGCAGTGCCCGCGGCGTCAGGCCCGCGCGGGAGATAAGCTGCACGAGCAGCGCTCGCGCCGGC
>Ga0116231_10008117_pt1 | contig 18632 bp, 6 predicted proteins | sample S1TSphgellanicum_2_FD_89695 | JGI IMG/M metagenome (GOLD analysis project Ga0116231, IMG submission 89695) | Host-associated microbial communities from peat moss isolated from Minnesota, USA - S1T2_Fd - Sphagnum magellanicum MG | ecosystem: Host-associated > Plants > Peat moss > Unclassified...
CAAACTGGGGCTCAGTAAACCCAGTTTGGTTAAAACTGGGGGTAAAATAAAAATTCAGGAAAAAAAAAAAATAATGTAGTAAATTAAATTTTCCAAAAAAAAAAAAAAAACGTGAATAAACCGTTCTTCTTACCCAAATTGGTTTTGAGGGGAGTTTTTCCGCCCCCAGTTTTGGATTTCCATTGTACACCACCCTCACTGCAGCTCAATGGCTCATAAACAGTTTTTATTAAGCGGTACCCAATTTTGCACTCAAATTGGGGATGAAACAGGGATTAGAGGGTCAAACTAGGTCCTGAAGACAAGTTGTGGACCACAGTTTAGATTTGACAAGTTGTTGCCTTTGGCCATGCAAATTATTGTTACACATACTGGACTGGTCTGGTTTGGTGTGTTTCTTTTCCACAGAAAAATTCAGAAAAATTCAGAAAAATTCGGAAATTTTGATTTTTTTTTAGTGTAAATTTGACTATTTTTTGCTCCTTTTTGGGGGAAAAATTGCCAATTAATTTATATAAAAATTAGGGGGAAAAACCCTGGTCTGGTTGCAAATTGGAATGGGTGGGAGTCAGTTTAAAGCTCGGATATCATAGGCAGATATTTACATTTATCTCGGGTCAAAAAATTTGGAAAGAAAATATAATGATAGGTGAGTAGGTAAACCTAGGCTAGTTTAGGCACCTAGGCTAAGAACTTAACTTTATATCAACACCCATGACTTGAACATTTTTGTGAGTATGATTAAGTTTTAGTCATGTTTACAATTACATGATTAGGTCATGTCATCGGGCTCACAACTACATGATTAAAGTACATAGTTTGATTTCAAAATCATGTTTGATGAAGTAACAAAAACATATTGAACACATCAAAAAGTTGGGAAAATTTTATATGAAAAAAAATTGTTGATTAGGTGCATGCACTAAAAAGTAATACGTTCATAATTACCAAATTTATATGTATAATTTAGAGATTTTCCAAAGGTAGCCCTAACAAAAAAACACTTAATTAATTGGAATCACTTATAATCATTAACCAATTGTGAATGATTTTAAACATTGTGATTTTGCACATGAAACCAAAAAAAAAAGACTTAATCCAATATCATACCATTGAATTTTATTTTTCTTCGACCCAAGTACATTCACATTAGGTTTTGCTTAGGTTTGGGCTTGGTTAACATAATTTAATTTAAGTTTAACCTCTTAATTTAGCCTTTAAGTTTATATTGTAGGTTTAACATAAGTCTAACCTTTACATTTAGCCTAGATTTAGCTTAAGTTTAGTCTTAATGTTTAGCTAAGTTTAGTCTTTAGGTTTTAAATTTAGCCTCTAGGTTTAACCTTTAGGTTGAATTTAGCTTTAATCTTTATGTTTAGCTTAGAAATTTAGCCTTTGAATTTAACCTCTAAGTTTAACCCATTTTAATTTAAATAGATTTAGGTTATATTAGGTTAATCTATAATAACCTAGGGAGATTTACATTAGTTTGAGTTAGACTTGGTGGGTGGTCTATGTTAACCTAAGTCAACCGAAGTTAACATAGGGTGGCATAGGTTAATTTAAGTTTAAATATGTTAATGTTTATAGCTTTGAGACGACTAATTATGTTGCAAATAAAAAGTTGTGGTGTAATGTTGAAGGACTTGAACCTTCAAAGTGGAGATAAAGGGTTCAAGTCCTCACACTTGTAACCTAGGATTACTTAAGTTCTTTGCCTAGATAACTCATATAATTTGAGTAAAAGCACATTACACTAGACCAAAATTGGCAGTTCAAAGTCCATTTTTAGACTTTAAATCTAGTGATTTTTCAAAAAAAAAATTAAAAACTTAAGTTTTAAAATTTTTGAGAGACTTTTTCTTGCTTGATTTGTTCATCTTAATTGTTCTGGTACTTCAATGTGTGGTGGTAAAAAGTTCTAGGCTTAGTTTCCAACTCCACTAGAAGAAAAAAAATCCATAATGATAGTTTTTTGGGGTTAGTTTGGACTATGACATTAGATGTATCAAAATCCACCTTGGATTGAACATTTATCTTTTAGTAAAAAAAATTTGGGTTTGAAAGTGTACAATGTAAGTTTTAATTTTTCATCTCATCTTTGCCAAGTTTCTCAAATATATTTGAATACAATGCAACAATACTTGACTCACCTAGAAAAACTACCATCGTGACATCCAAAAAAATCTATCATAATGTGTTTTTACCCATTTACTCTAAGTTTGCTTTTTAGTTTAGGTGGCCTAATTAAATTGGGCTCCTTAGCTTAGGCTTCCTAGAACTTGGTTTCCATGTGGCAACCAATAAATGGTCATTAAATTCTTTGATTTAGAATAGGTTATCACATCGCAACTCATAAATAAACAATAAATTCTCAAATTTAACCTAGGTTACCATTTAGCAACAATAAGTTTGTATTTTATATTTTTAAAGTTAAATATTTTTGCTTGGATGCATCTTTCATGGTTATTATTCAATGTAATATTATCAAATTTAAATTGTGATTGCATAATCATTCAAGATTGTCATCATCCATCCATGATTATAATCATGAAAAATGATATGGAACGGCATAAACGATTACCATCATGACATAAACAACTATAGTCATGGTTACAACTAAATTAGATAAATGCCAAGTCTAAATCAACTATGTAGTCATCTAATGGCTAAGGGATGTACAATTAAAGTTTCTAATCATGGATGAAGTCAAAGATGCCACCTTTTGGAATAGTGTAGACTAGGTTAAAAAAAAGTAGCATGGAGAGAATCATAATTATTTAAAAATAACATCCCATCTATGAATGGGCATACAAAATGTTAAATAACACTATGATTTGAATGGTAAGCATAAATTGTGACATCTGTTTATTAAGCCGATGCATCAAATTATTATGTGTTTTTATTCACACACATTACATGATGGAAATAATATGCTATTTATGAAAATGGGAAGCCCCACCCATCCAAAAATTTGAAACTTTCAACATAAAGTGCCATGCTCCCAATGACCCAATTCCACCATGGAAGGGCTATACTCTATGACTAAAACAATTTTGTTAGGTTTGTATAATACATGGTAAATGTGTGACCATCCATCAAAAGTTACATTGCAAAGAATGACAAGTCTCACTAAACTTTCCCAGTAGAAAACTTCTACTTATTGATCCATTGAATGTATCTTTGTTGTTAGAATGAGTTAACACTCATTGCCATGTACCATACAAGATGGATGTTATAGGGTACATTCACAAAATAAGGAGCCGAAGGTGCACCCTTAGTAAGGATTCCGGTGATTGCTTATTCTAAAAGATTCTGGGTATATATTAAAAATATTTCACTTGTAAGTTGCAAAAAGTCATAAGAAAGTCCTTTTGACCCAAAAATATGCTACATTATATTCTTATGTGAATATGTGTTTTAAGAGTCTCTCCAAAATTATGCCATTTTCAAGTTCTTAAAAAAAATAAATTTATGAGTTTTTTCAAGTAGTAAAAGCATTATAAAACATTGGTTACAATGATTAATAAATGATTTTGAGAATTCAAAATTCATTAAATTCATTTCAAATTATTGCACATGTTTCCACAATGTATTAAAAACATTATCATCAAAACATATAAAAGAAATGTGCAATATTAATATAAAATTTGACACAAAAAACATGAAAAACAAAACACTAGTTATAATTCCTATGGCTCTTATATTTGTGAATGTACCCTACATGGATAAGAAACACTTTTTAGTTGTCTTCATGTCCCCATAGTTAACTATGATTGTTAGTTGATACCAACCTTGTACTGGTATTAAATTAGTACCAAATTTAAAGTCATATTAAATTGGTCTAATATTGGATATCAATATTGATACCAATATTGATACCAATCTTTGACCCTATATGCCAGACTAGCATTGGTAATAACCTTTCTACTACCCCTTGTGATCCACTTAAGTTCATGATAACATTGGCTTCATTATAGTTAAAGCCCACAATCAAAAGAAGGATTAGTGAGATAGTGAAGACCAAAATGAGGGCTGGTAGATGTGGATCAAATTTTTCCAAAACTATTCCACATTTATCTTAACAAGAGATTTGCACTTCAAAGATTCACACATTCACAATTTCTACATTAATTCTAAACACACACATGTTTGCAGTCCATTAAATCACCATATTCATGGTTATTCCATTGGATTTCATTCATGTTCTATACTATTTGCTCTAATCCAACTCCAATTATTGTATTTGTTTCTTTTGATCCAACTTGGTTGATTCTAGTCTCATGTTATCTTTAATTAAAATTGAACATTATGTTATTGTTTTATTTACTTCCTTTCTCAAAGCCTAATATTTCCATTCTTTTGTTTCAAAGTTTTGTTGCAACATATCGCTCTCCAACTTGATATTCTTTAGCAATGCCTTTACTTACAACTCCATATTGATTGTTGTTGATGTTCATTGAAAAATGCATATGCATTTGTTGATTTATTTCATTTTGACTATAAGTTTTTGTTTCTTTTGGTTTTCCTAAACTACTAATTGTTGTTCAAATCAACTCACTTCCTAAGTTGCAACTTGTAGTTGATGTAGCATTTACAACTTATCCTCCTCCACTTGCAAGCCTAACATTTGCAACAACACCACATTCATTTGTTGGATTTATTACACCATTTATTGGAACATATTGACAATTTTTTTTATGCTGTTCCACCTTTCTACCAAAAGTATTTCCCATTTGTGGTGTGTGAAATCTTGGAACATGTTATATGGAACTATCTCTGGATAACTAACCAAAGTTTTTATATAGGTCATAAACTATGATTTATCCTCATAAAATCTTGTAAAGGATCATGGTATATCCTCTAGTACAAATGTTGTTGTAGGTTCAAAATCCACCTAAACTTGTGGTTTTGTTGTTTCTTATGGTTTAAGAAACAATAATTGCTCTTTAGGAATTGGAAATCTTGGATGTCCACATTTGGCCTACATTTTTGCCCTTTATGTTGCTTGTGCTTACAATGGTAGTGATTTTGATCTCCTTATTTGTTCCTATGGTGGTGGTGGTTGCCTCTTGATGAAATGAATAATTGGTGGTGGGGATTAATCTATAGCTCCTTTCATGGTTGTCTTCTTCCTATTGTAGATTGTACCATCCTTTTCTTCTTCAACATTAAATTGAATTATAAACCTTTGTGTGGTTCTTTGTCTCTTCCTTTTTCCTTTTGGTTATGTTTTAGGAGACAAATTGGTTAACTTTACGTGTCTTTTGTTCTTTTGAAGTTTGTCCCTCAACTTCATTATTGATTGAAATGTTGTCATGTGCATTATGGTCTAAAAGCAAATCTTGGTTATGGTTTCTTTGGGTTTTTTCAAAGAACTATTCTTACATCAAAAAAATTATGACAAATGAAAAATTGCACGTGCCTTGGTGTCCACCTTATTTTTCCCTTCTGGCACCTTAACCTAAGATTTAATCCATCTATCCAATTCCTTGACCAAATGCATGTACATGATTTCTACCAAATTTACATGGTCTCCTTTATCTGCCTTCATCATTGTAATTATATTTCTATTATGAAAATAATGGATTATCTTTCTCTAGTAGATTATTTAAATTAGTGCAAGAAATTTAACATCATAAGGTGTCTTCATTTTGGCCACACTCCACCACTAATTATTTACATAAACATCCAGCATTGAAATGTTCTTCAACATTTCTTTTACAAACTATGAAGTGTAACCAATAGGTTGATCATGTTTACATGCCAAGTTTTAAGCCAACATTACACCTATATTGCTAGTAATGATGCATATGCATATATGCCTGGAACTCTACCTACCTATTTGGAATAACAAAATTGGTGTTTTATTTACTTTTCTTTAGTTAATTCCCATTCTTATTGACATTTTGTGGTTCACAAAAAAGATTTTGTCTTCCTCATGAGTTTAGTGATGGGGGCCATGATGAATGCAAAGTTCTTAATGAAACAACAATAAAACTATGCCATACCATTAAACACCTGTATTTATTGTGGATTTGTAGGCACATGCATGTTAACTATGGCTTGTATGTTCTCAAGATTCAATATTTTAACTAGTCCCTAGAAAGGGGTAAGTAGAAAGTCAACAACCTAGTCTTTTGGAAGGGGTAGTTTGCTAAGTAGTTGCCCCATTCATAGGAGCTAATGTAAGGGGGCAAATTTGAAATCTAGGCAATCAACTAATGTTTTGGGGGAAAATGGGAGATAAGGGGGACTTGAGGGATTTAAGAAAGGGGTGTGGCCACTTCTGATTTTTATTTATTTATTTATTTTTTCTTTGCTAGGCTTTTCTTCTCATTCTTCTTCTTTTGATATATTGCCACAAAGAGGCAACATGATGTTTTTTTTTTAGCCATGATGGTAGAACAAGGGTCTTATAAAGATTTCCAAATATTTGTTTTGGGTGCATGTGCATATGTTAACAAGGTAAAGGTGTAAAAAGAAATTGTCACCATGGGGATAGTTAGGAAATGGAAGCCAAAAAAGGGGGTAATGCAACAAAGGTATGACCAAATCTTTTTTCTTTGTTTTTGTAAGGATGCCTTTTCCATGTGACAACATCAAAGCAATAATTTTTATTGTAAGGCAAAACTATTGCCCCCAATACCATTTTTATTTGTTTATTTATTTTATATTTTCTTCTATTCCTATAGGTGGTTATATTCTTTTGACCTTATAAGGTAGTTCTGTTATAAAGTTAAATTACCACAATTAGGAGTTTATATTATTATCTCTTTGAAAAATTGTTCTTTTTGAGTAGTTGTAAAACAATTGTATTAGTTTAATTGTATTTTTTTTAATTTTCTTAAGACCGCCGAAATTACCATAACGTGGGAAGGTAATTGTCTAGCCTTTTATTCGAACCTATTTACATTTGGTGACCATGCTAGGGACTTGATTTTCAACATTGTGGTTGAATTTTGAAGTTTAAGTTTGGGTGTTTTTTGTTTTCACCATGCCATGAATAATCTTTTGTTCAAATCTTTGGTTGGGATTTTTTGTTTTAGGATATTGTGCCAAATTTTGTTGTTTTTTGTTCATTCACTACAAGAAAATGTGGGTTTTCAAAGGCCAACTTGATCAAAGTGTCCACATTCACCAAAGGGTATGTCCATTTTGATTACAGGTTTGGGGCATGAAAAACACATGTTACATTTGACTAATAAATTTGATTAAAATGACATTTTTGACTAAGTGTCAAGCCAAAGATCTGGTCAAAATGGACAAATGTCTATCAAAATGGCCATGGTTTAGTCAAATTAACCATATTGAATGGATAAGGTTTAGTCAAATTGACCATCTTGATTTGACCTTTAGTCAAATTGACCATTATGATTTGACATTTAATCAAATGAACCATATTCATTTGATGACTTAGCCTACTTGTTAAGCTTAGGCTACCTACCTAACTTAACATAATTAGTAGGTTAAGTTAGGCCTATACTACCTATTTAGCCTAGCATAATTAATAGGTTAGTAGGCTATTTGTTAAATAATAACCTAACTAGTAGCCTAGCTAGGTAGTCTAACTTAAGCGTATTTAGTAGTTACTTAGGATGTAGCCTATAATTACTAAGTAGCTTATAACTAGGTAGTGTAAGCCTTCTAGGTGGGTATCTTAGGTGACCTAGGTTTACTAAGTAGAATTATTAACCATGTAGGTAGCCTATTAGCCTAGGCCTATTATAAATATGTAGTCTAGGCCTATTAGGTAAGTAACATAAGCCATTTAAGCCTAGTAGGTAAGTAGCCTATCCTAATAATTAGGTAAGTAGCTTAAGCCCCTTAGGCTTATTAGGTATAAGGTAGCTTAACCTAAGCTATTGAGTTTTACATGGTAGTTACATACATAATGTAGGCCACTTAGGTTTACAAGGTATGTAACTTAACCTATGTCATTGAAGCCTACTAGGTACTTATGTAGCCTAGTTTAGGCCACTTAGGCCTACAAAGTAGGTAGTTTAACCTAAGCCTACTAAATAGGTATGTAGCTTAACCTAGGTTACCTAGGTAGGTACATAATTTAACATAGGCTACTTAGGTAGATATGTAGTTTAACCTAGGCTATTTAAGTAGGTACATAGTTTAACCTAGGCCATTTAGGCTTATTAGGTAGGTATGTAGCATAACCTAAGGTTACTATGTAGGTACATAACCTAACCTAGGCTTACTATGTAGGTATGTAGAGTAACCTAGGCCTATTATGTAAATACATAACTTAGGTAGCTTAGGTTAACCTAACCTAAGCCTACTAGGTAGCTATGTAGTGTAACCTAAGCTACTTAAGCCATTTAGGCCTACTAAGTAAGTATGTAGTTAATTTGGGCTAGGCCACCTAGGCTGTTAGGTAGGTAATTTAACCCTAGACCTACTTAATAGGTTAGGCTACCTACCTAAATGCCTATGCTAGATTTATTTATAAGCTAATAAGTACCTACATAACCTACTAAATAACATAGACCTAGTAGGTACTTATAAGGTTTAATAGATTATAACTACATGTTGCCTAAGTGCATGCATTTATTAATAAGTATTTATTACTTATTTAGGCTAACCTACCTATAACCTACCTATTTATATAATTAATATAAAAAAATTCAAGTTCATTTAGTGCAATTTGTTGACAAAAATTAATGGAAGTTGATTACAATATGTTATCTGAAAGGAATCACTTTAAAGGGTGGTGGTGCAATGGTTAAAAACTTGAGTCCCCAATGTGGAGGTGAGGAGTTCAAGTCCCCACATAGTTAGCCTAGGGCCCTAACCTAGGGGGCTTGGCCTAGCCTAAGTAGGGTAATTAATTAATTAATTAATTAACTAATATTTTCATATTAATTTTAATTAAAATAATAATAAAAAAAAATTGGTTGCTGCCCAAATTATATTATTGTCACAATGGTTCAATTAAAAAAACCTAGTAAAACAAACCCAATAAAAAAGACCAACCAAAAAGACTTAATCAAAATGGTTAGGTGCAAATCAACTTGTCCAAATGGCACTTTGGTCAAGTTGGACATTGGGGCAAAAAAACTATATGGGGGGTTTTTTTGACCAAAATTCTTGGTCAAAAAAGCTGGGATTTCTTGTAGTGATTATTTTCAAGATTTTCAAGGAAAAATTTATGCTTGTGATTTTTGAGAACAATAAAAGTTTGTGGTGGTGTTACAAATAATGAGGAAAGGTTTTTGTTTTAAGAAGATTTTTGACCATACCATCAATTTGGATCCATGTTTTTTGATTTGTGATTTTGTTTTGAAGGTTTTGATGTTTGTTTTTAAACAAAGAAAAACAAACTTTATGGTTTGAGGACTTGATTATATCCTATGGGGTAATGTCATACAATAATAAATCCAAGGGATTCTTTTTCACTAAACCTTGGGGTAGTAGTGGTGAAAGTTTAAATGAAAACTTAGTTTAGGCCACTCACCAAGTCAACCTAGGCTAATTTAAGCCTCCCCATGTTATTATAAGTTAACCTAGCATAACCTAAAACTATTTAGGTGAAACCTAAACTAAATTTAAAGGCTAAATTTACAAAAACTAAAGTTAAAGGCTAAACTTAGATTAAACCTAAAGGCTAAATTTAAAAGTTAAACTTAAATGTTAAACCTAAAAACTAAACATAGAAATCAAACCTAAAGGTTAAACATCAAAATTAAAACCTATAAATTAAAAATAAGTTAAAATTAAATTATAAACCTATAAGTTAAACCTAAATGATAAATGTAGCTAAGCATAGGCTAAATTTAAACCCTAAAGCTAAAGGTTAAACTAAAGTTTAAATTAGAAATTAAATTTAAAGGTTAAACTTAAACAAAACTTAAGCTAAATCAAATGTTAAACTTAGGCAAAACTTAAGTTAAATCAAATGTTAAATTAAACTTATACAAAACTTAAGCTAAATCAAATGTTAAACTTAGGCAAAATTTAAGTTAAATCAAATGTTAAACTAAGGCTAAACCTAATTAAACACAATTAAACACATTTTAAGCTTAAGTTAAATCTAATTAAACAAAATTTAACCTAAATAACCTAAGCTAAACTTAGGTTAAACTTAAAAATTAAACTCAAAGGTTATACTTTAGGGGTGAAACCACTAGTAGAAATCAACCAAATTGTAACCATTCCATTTATGATTACATTTGACTTGTAGTTGTTTGCGATTAGATTTGGGAATATTTGCAACAACAAAACCAACTTTTAACTATTTTGGTCATTTTCACAACTATGATGCAACTAATAAAAATTTCATCCTATTGGTTGCATCAATTTTACATTAATTTTCATCCATTAATGTTGATATGTCCGATTAGTCACAATAGTCACCAAATTACTTGCATCCTAAAGGTATTCTATAATGACATCGGGGTGTATTTTAATGTATGTACTAAAATTATATATATATAATATGCATACATATGTATATTTTTCATATCATTGAATCCAAAATTAATATCTAAACTTTGAATTTTTTATTCAAATCTCAAAATTGATATTTCAATTATGAAAACTATTATTTTAATTTATTGAAAAATATATTAGAATTTGAAAGTTGATATTTGAATCTAAATTTTTTTATTTCAATTGTTTAAAACATCATTTGAATTTGAAAATTATGATTTGAATATGATATAATTTTTGGATTCCAAAATATTAATTTAGAATTCAAAATGAATTTTTAGATCAAATAAGTCTTTTTGAATTTAAATTGAAAAGTATTTCAGTTCAGAAATTTTTTAATTGATCATAAAAATGGACATTTTAATTTTAAATATTTTTATATGAATTTGAAAATTTATATTTCAGCTCTGAAAATTTTGCATTTAAAATTTAAATAATCATTTGATTCGAACCAAAAATTTAAATTCCAAATTATTTGGATTCTCAAAATTAATATTTCAAGTCTGAAAATTTGCAACTAAGTCTAAAAATGGACATTTCAATTTTTAATATTGTTATTTGAATATGAAATTTTTTATTTAAATTCAAAAAACTTATTTTATCTAAAAATTGATATTTCAATTTAGAAAATTATTAATTGCATCTTGAAATGGACATTTTAATTTTGAATATTATCATTTGAATCTGAAAATTGACATTTCAATTATGAAATTTGTTATTTAACTTCAAAAAACTTATTTGATTTAAAAATTGATATTTGAATTCTGAATTACTATTTTGGAATCTTAAATTTATATTTTAATTCAAAAAATTATTGATTGAGTTTCAAGGGTTTTTTCTACTAGATTTATTAATAATAAATCACTTTTATAGATAATTATGAATGATTATGTTTATTAAATCTAAGTGACACTAAATAATTATTGTTATAACATAGATTTGTATATTATATAGTTTAGTTTATATTTTTATATTAGAAGAAATTGATTAATTAAATTAATGTGAAATTACTTGAAAATCATTGTAATTAGTTCAGATAAGAATTAATTAGTATGTGCTTAATTATTTTCTAATTGAACATAACTATTCACAGTCTTTAATTTATAACTTCAAACCTGAATGAAAAATTTGGAAAAATTATAGTGTAATTAAAAGAATTATTTTACTGATTTTAATTTCATGAATTATTCTATAATAATATTATCTTAAAAAATTCTGCAATTAATCATCTATGATAAATATTTTATAATAATTTTACAGTGATTATGAAAATTAATGTTATGTTTCACAAATTATTGTATTTATAGTTAGTACCAGGAGAAAAAAATTACTTGACCTATAATAAAATTTTCAACAGTAAAAGTAATTATATAGTAAGTAATGTAATTAGTTGAATAATAATTTTAAGAAATTCGTGTAAGAATTTTCTTTCTAATAACAATTTTTAATTCATTACTTATAATTTTAAAATAAATATTTTAAATATTTAAATATTAAATTATAGTCATTAAATTAGTTTTACATTAATTATATTATATATAATTTGATCAGATTCTAAAAAATTATAAAATATCTTTAAATGATTTATTTATTTAACTATTTATGAGTTATGTATTAATAACTTATGAGTAAGTAGATAGGTAGTTTGTTAAATATTAAGAAGTTATTTCTTATTTAAGTAATTGATAATGAATACTTAATATTTGTATTGTATAGTTTATAATTTAAATATATGTAAATTTAATCATTATTAGTTAAATGATTATTTAATTATCTAGTACTTGAATTGTTTAAAAATCTAAAAAATAGGAAGGTAAGGCATGAAGAAAGTTTTGGAATTACAATTTAGTTTCTATGGAAGTTGCAACTTCAAATTTACCCCATATTATTTGTCGTTCATTCCTATTTTGAATACTATATAAACAAGGGGGGTGTGGCCATCCAATTTCACTAATAGAAAATTTGTCTTTTGCAACTTATCTTGTGCAACTAAAAAATCTCGCATGCAACTATTTTGGAGTTGCATGTAACATGTGCAATTGCATGCGACATTTTTTAGTTGCATAAGACAAGTTGCAAAAGACAATTTTTCTACTAGTGTTTCACATTAAAAAATTTGTGCACATGGGATGAGTTAATCAAAAGGTTCAACCCAAAAACAAAAAAACAAATAATGCACAATTCTAAAGTACTTACCTTCGTAACCTACTTATATATTAAGTTAGGTAGGTACTTAGTTTGACCTACCCATCTAGGTCGGCCTATGTATTTACATACCTAAGTACTTACCTATATGAATAGATATTTAGCTTAGGAAGGTAAAACCTACCTACTTACTTTTTTACCTAAATAGGTAGGAAGGTAAGTAGGTAAGGATTGTAGGCACCTATTTATGTACCTACCTACCTATCAACTAATTTAATATTAATATTTTTATTAAATTAAATTTTGTAATGCCACATGGCATATTTACATTGAGCCACATGTCATATATAAGGTCATCCAAGTATTTGAATTGAACGTCCTAGATTATTTCAAAATAATAATAATAATAATAATATTTTAAATAATTGAATATTAAGACACGTGGCAACACATGATTTGCCTTCAATTGTGACCAAAATAGTTGCATCTTAGTCGCATGTGACAATACGTATTCAATGGAGTCAAAGGATGAAATGTATTTGTTGATTTTTTTTTTTCATACAATACCCTTTGTTAGTTGCGACTAGTTTATCACATGTGACTAGTCTTAGGCAACTAAAAAGATTTTAGTTGCAAAATGTTTCTTGCGATTAAATTTTAGTCAGAAAAAGTTGTTGAAAATACATGTTTTTCTTCTATTGAACTTAGCCTAAATTTAAACTAAATTTAAAGGTGAAAACTAAGCTAAATTTAGGTTAAAATTAAGCTAAGCCCAATTAACCTAGGTGAAATTTAATCTAAATTTAAAACTTAAACTATACTTAAAGGTTAAACATAGGCTAACTAGGGCCAAACCCAAGCAAAACTTAGTGTGAATGTACTTTAATATTAATTCTAAGAAGAAAAAGGTTCATGGCCAATGTAATCTATAATAATTTAAGTATTGTGATGTTAAAGGAGGTGGCACTTTTGTAGGCATCCTCACATTATTCTATAAAAAGTGTAATAATTTCCTTTAATTGTAAAGCTTCCTTAAAAGGGAAAATTTTATTAGCAAATTTGCAAAGGCAAAAGAATAGGTTAGATTATATTATATGCAAAATTTTCAAAAGGAAATGCAAATTAAATGTTTTTAATAAACATAAAAATTTCCTTATTTTCATTAAAGTATTCAACTTCCTTGGGGGTAGACCAAAATTCACACATACTTTAATTCACTTTTGTATGTTTTTCCTTGATTTTTTGGGCCATGTGATACACTTTTGCAAATTCCTTTGTGCAACCTTGATATATATTAATGTTGGGCAATTCTCTCGTTTTTTCTAAGAATCATTAGTTTCGATGTTCCCAACACTTCAAAAAATTGACCTACTTCTTTAAAAAAATAATGTCAAATGCAAAATAATTGACTACAATATCAAATTATTAAAAAAAAACCAAGCTAGTTATCATGTTTGGTAGTTCTCACAAATATGATAATAGTTGGTTTTCATATCCACTTTTCACAATCTAGATTTCAAATTTATATTCATTTTTAGAAAAAAATGAATTAAAAAAAATTGGAAATCTAAAAACATTTGTCTAAAAAATGATTAAAATGTTACACCTATAATAAACTATATTTCCAAAATCTCATCCCTTTCAAATGTTATTTCAAATTCTTCAAACTCTTCTATCTTTGCATTAGTTTCAATTAGCTCTACTAAATTAGAAAAATATTTAAAGTTAATCCTAGGGTCACTAGACCCATTTTTGTTCATGAAAATTAATTTATTTAAATTATTTGATTGCAAACAACATCTTGTAATATCAGGAAGTATTTTTACCAAAGAAAAATCCTTTTAGTCTCAATTTGTGAACCAATAATGCTTAAGATCTAATGGGTTAGGAATCCAATTGTAGGAGACATCAATTCATGTTTATCCCACCATTAAAAAGGACATTTGATATCTTTCACATCCATTTGAAACCTCTTGAAAATTAGTAGTAGCTTATTGAGAAACTCTACTAGTTCATTTGTACTTGTCATTTCAAAAATGTCCAAACTACAATATTTATCAACACTTTGGTCAACATTGGCATTTTTAAACAAGGGATGCAAACGATGGCAACATTTTAACAACATGGGATACAAGATTTCTCTATTGTATTCTTCAATAATGGTCTTTCCTTGTTCAAGGCCAATAAATGAAAACACTAAACATAAGTTTTAAAACCTAAAATCTAACATAAAAAACAACATGATGTTATGAGCTTTCTTTTCTTCCTATTTTTTCAAGAAAAAAAAGAGAAGAATAAAAAACATCACAAACCTATTTTCTAATGTTAAAGGCCAAAAAACCTAACTTAAGAGCAATGACAAATTTTTTTTCCATAAAATTATCAAAAGAAGTTGAAATTCCAAATTTTTCTCTCAATTTCAAACAAATGGAGATGGAAAAATTTAAAGAATCACTTACCAACTAATGACCTCTAAATTTATCAAAAGCACATGTAGACACAACAAGGGAAAGGATTTTGAAAGATATGCCATATCGAAGGAGGAGCATTTGTGCGATCATCTTAATAAGAGTTTATTTGCTATAATATACAACAATTGCTTTTTGAAAATGTAATGCTTTTTTAAAAAGGATAATTTTGTTTACAAATTTGTAAAAGATTTTTTTTTTGTTAGAGGTTCCCACTAACTAAAACTAATCATAAAAAAATACAATATACATATTTGTCATTGTAATAATACATGAGATAAAAAAATTATTTTGTCTACACTAGTGTATTCAATTTCCTTAGGGCTAAACTAGATTCAACACATGCTCTAGTCCATTCTTGTTGACCTTTCCTTGATTTTTTGGCCATGTTATACACTTTTTAAATTTTCCTTATGTAGTTTTGATAGAAACATATTGTCATGAACACAAAAAGAACTAAACAACAATATTTTTAAACCATGTGAATGAAAGCAAACCTAATTATAAATTTAGGTCATGGAATAAGAAAATCAAAAGCAAAAACACGATGTGTGCATGATTTGAATGCAAAAGGATTTTATTCCAAAACCATGACAAAAACATAACAAGATCATCACAAAAATATTATGTTGGATTTTAAGACTAAGATCCAAATTGTGCATTTGTTGGCACCATGAAACCAAGTGCCCAAATTGCCACACTTTGATTTTAGCTTCCTCTTCTTATTATCACACTATTGGACACATTTTCCTTGTAGTGTGTGGGAGGTGAGAATTAACTTACAACAAATGGCTTATAAAACATGGTGTTGCCCAAGGTCACAAATTTCCATGGGTGCAATATATTTGGAATGTGAATGACCCTATTAACACACATGGCAAACTAGGTACATGGCACTCCATAATCCACTTTACATATTTTTGGCCATGTAGAATCATGTTTGATGTAGCTCATGCAAATTTTTCATTGAATTTTGTGGAGGGGCCTATGGTGTTATATCATGTCCACATGTTTCAATAATTAGTGTATGCATCTAGCGATTAAGAATGTGAGTGTTTTATAATTAACTTTTGCCTAACTTATATACTTAAAAGCATTTTGCCTACAAAATAATAATAATAATAATCTAAATGGATAGCCTTTCAAAGTCTAGTTTGGTAACTTATACACAATAGATGTTCCTTCTTGGCCATAGTTGAATTCAAATCCTTGATTATGATGAGTTCACTCCAATTGTTTAGTCTACTATATATATATATATATATGGATCTTCCAAACTATGGGTTTAAACTCCAAATTATCTATTGAATCTATTTTGATAGATAAACATTTTCAATATAATACATATTATATGGAAGGTGAAGTTCACACACAAGATAATTTCCATACTTTAAGGGTTGCTTAACATGAGTTTGCCAACATTCAAAGCAAGTCGAATGATTAAGAATCTTGCATTTAGGCGTAATGTGCACAAAGAATAAGGAAATTTTTCATATTAAAGTTAGTTGCAAAATTAACCAATTGAAGAACCAAAAGTTAGAACCTTTACTTTATTCAAAATTGAGGATCTTAGGACAAATTTATCATGAAAAAAATATTGTTACTTGAAATTGTAAGTCAAATTCTTTTTGCCAAAAAAATTGATGGCATTATGAGTTTTCTTTAGGCAGCTCCCATTAACTATTCATAAAAGTTTTCAAGTCTTATGCAATAAATGATCATGATATTCAATTTTAATATTTTTATTAACTTTCATTAGAATTTATTCACATTAAAGATACCCAACAATTGAGGATGAAAAAAAGATTGAAGGTGAAATAAAAATTTAGTTCCAAATTAATGTTTTAAGCATAATTTTATTGTGTTTTTATAATCATGTTGTGGATGACCATATTTTAAAATAAGTTCACCAACAACATAATGGCTTACAAATGACAATTTAGATGAAGTTTAGGCCATTAACCATAATGTTTGACAAAAAATAATTTGTGAAAGCTAAGTTGAGCTGGAAAAAATAAAAAATTTATTGTTTATAAAACAAATCCATGACCATCAAACCCCTAACCTTTAGCAAGCTATCCACTATCCCAACCATTAGGAGAATGTTACAAACAAAAAAAAGAAGGTTCAATTTTTGTAATTATTCCTTAATTGTTGAATGTTTGAAATATTAAAATTGGGACTACCAAACCTGGTTTTCTTTTCTAAAATAAATAAATATTTCAGTAAGACTTGATGACTCTTAACTGCAAGCATGGTAATAAAAAAAAAATTGTGAATATGCAAAAAAACATTGTTCTTAAAAGTTAACTAGTAAAAAAATTGATTGAATTTAATTGGCTAATCACCTTGATTGGCTTACTTGGTGGCATTTAATTAATTTTCATTTTATATTTTTGTGACAATAAAAAAATAATTTGGTAGCTTTTGTGTGTGTTTTAAACATTTGTAACAACTTGCATATTGGGTGTGATTGGGTGTGGGACATGAATGGGTGAGTGGAATTGCTTTTACTTAAAAAGGAAAGCTTATCACCTATTTATTATAGGATATTAATTTCATTTAATTTGTTGTGTTGTTGAAACTTAGTTCAATGTGAACAAGGTTTAGGTTTTTTCTTGTATGGGCCCGGGGGGGACATTTAATGTAAAGTTTGGGATATACATGCATCAAACAACCATTTTTAGGGGGGGTATTGGATAATTGTTTAACACATTTTTTATAACCCTATTATTATCTAATTTTCTCATATATACACATTAAAGCCACCCTATATTAATTATAATCCATTATTTCAGATTATTGCATGCCCTATATTATAATTAAATTGATTATTTGAATAGAATGTACCCTATTTTAAAACTAATTAATTTATAATTTTTACCCAAAAACCAATATATTGCACCCTATATTTTTACTCACATATTTTTTAATTTACTAGTGTCCCCCCCCCCGGGTGTTTGGGGGATTTATTTCCATTATGTGATTTTGGAGTTTCATCTTTTGTGTTATGAGATACTAAAAACAACCAAGAAAAACATGATTATTTACCAAATCTATCCATGTTTTTATGTGTGCGGTTTTAGTAATTTTGATAATACTAGTGGTAACCCGTGTCTGCAAGGCCTGGCACGGCACTAAAGCAGCGATGACCCCTGATGACGACGACCCCTAAAACCCTAAAGCCCAAAAATTTGCCACAAAATGACACAATTTTTTGAAATGGGATTTTATTTTATTTTTGTAAAAAAATGGCAAATTGTGATTGTAAATATTTTTTTTAGGAAGGGTGTCACCATATTCATATATTTTGGTTACAATATTAAAAACTTCTTTGGAAACATGTTACTTTCGGACACCCGTGGCTACACCACTCCAGCCACCCCGAACGCGCAGTGGTCCCGACCGACGTTGTGTGGTTATCAGAACCAGCTGTGTGTACCCTCAGGTTATCAGTCCGGGTATTTACTCCCTTACCCGACGTGAGAAAACCCCAAAACCCCGGTTCTGACATTTTGAACCTTGGTTCCCGAAAGTTTTGGAAATTTTCGAAAACACGCTCCTCTATATAACCGC
>Ga0116231_10008118_pt1 | contig 18631 bp, 19 predicted proteins | sample S1TSphgellanicum_2_FD_89695 | JGI IMG/M metagenome (GOLD analysis project Ga0116231, IMG submission 89695) | Host-associated microbial communities from peat moss isolated from Minnesota, USA - S1T2_Fd - Sphagnum magellanicum MG | ecosystem: Host-associated > Plants > Peat moss > Unclassified...
GGGGTGGGGTGGGTTGGGGTTTTTGTTGTGTTTGGGTTTTGGTGGGTGGGGGGGGGTGGGGTGGGGGTTGTTGTTGTTTTTTTTGGTGGGGGGGGGGAGGAGGAGGAGGAGGAGGATTTTTCTTTTTTCTCTCTTTTTTGGGGTTTAGGTTTGGGTGAAGGGTGGGGTTTGGTGTGCCCCTTTTGACAAAGAAGTCCCAATTGTTAATCACAAGTGCGATCAACAATCTTTTCAGGTTCGGCATTGATTTGTCGAATAATTAATTTAATTTTCAATTCTTAATTTGGTGGTTAAAATTTAAATTCTGAAAATTTTCGCACTCTGTATTAAATTTATTATAACCAAATGTTTATAGAAGAGAGGTTTGGTGCTTTTGTGGTTAAGTGGTCAGTAAGTTACTTCTGAAAGCTATTTGGAAAGGTTCTGGGACCAAACTTTGGTGGTTGGTTGCATGAAATTTTTAATTTTTTTGTCATAACTAACTATTAATATCCAAAAAAATGGACAAATTAAAAAATAATTTAATTTATGCCGAACTTGAAAAGGTACTATAATACCTATGAAAACCCCTTCACAAAAATGGGCAAAACAATGTAGAACCCACAACAATGTTTTATGACTTTTTTTATGTGTCCAAGGTTCAAGCATGATTGAATGTAAGATTATTTACATCACTTTTGTATTGATGTCAAATTGATCATCATCCAACTTGAAAACCCATGCAATTTAGAAAACTATAATTAATTAATTAATTAATGATACAACACTAAGAATGCTACTAAATGCTAGGAAACCCCTAGTTGAGCACTTGCTTATAAATATTTTTAATTTTATTACAGTTCAATGAAATTTGAACCACATGTGCCTACTTACATATGTCCACCATGAAATTTAGAGAACTGAAAAGAAATATAAAAATTATACAAGTTCAAAAATTCATCACAAAATGCTAGGAAGCCTTTAGTTGAACCATTGCTCATAAACATTTCTGATTTTATTCCAATTTGGTGAAGATTGAGCCACAAGTAACCATCAACATATGTCCACATGTGCAATTTAGAGAACTAGAAAAAAAAAATAGAATTGTAAAACTTTGAAAATTCGTCACAAATGCTACAAAAGTTTTAAAACCCATAGTTGAACACATTCATATCATTTTTTTTAATGATTGGATTAATTTCCATTGAGCGGCATGACCTTTAGAAAGAATGGTATATAAACCAAATATTATTCAAGTGTTGAATCTAAGAGCCACCCAACCATTGTATTGGTCCCCACCCCACCCAACCCCCCACCCTAGGAACTTAACTTTTAATCTACGTACAAGATCTATGTGGAATGTTATTTCACAAAGCAAACGCCAAAACAAATTGTAACATCATCACAAGTAGGATAAAATCAATTCACCTGCTTTTTGCACATCACACACAACTTTCTTCTCTTTTATGTTCCTATCCATTGCATAGCATAATGCAACCTTTCAACATTGGGTGCAAAAGCCCTTATCATTATCGATGCTTTTAGAATAGAACATGTGCCTTTTCTTTTGAGAGCCCTAGCCAAAGCCAAGAAAAACTTCAAAATGTGACATTTTTATGACGACTTGCCAAGTCAAATCATATGCACCTTGTACGTAATGTATGAGTTCACAATAGAGGTATCAATGATCTGGAACATGATTCAATGCCACCATTTGTGATCCCTCCTTTGTAAAATATAGTATCCACAAGGTTGATCTTGGACATCAACTCCACACGTGCACTCCAGGTAATGTACCAACATTGGGTTAATAAAGATTTTTACTGAACCAATTACATGCCACCATGTGGCAAAAGTGGCACCTATAGGGTCAATTGGATTGAAACAATGGACAAAATGGAAACTAGTTTGTTGTCAAACCAAGAAATTACAAGTTTATTTGAAACATGCATGTGATACTACAATTGTCCTCTTGATCCTCTCTTTGGATCAACAATTAAAGTACTAGATGATCCCTTATAATCAATCTTATTAGTCCTTGTTGTGTGCACCCCAACCTTCAAAAGGTATCTAAACAATCTAAGGTTAAACAAAAAGTTATCAAATGTGACAATGTAATTATTGTTCTTATACCTATCCATCAACATGCATACAATCTTGTATCCAATTGCATGCTCAACATCTTCATGACATGTACCATAATACAATTCCATTTTGTACACAAACTTAGACTTGACATTTACCAAGCACCAAATCTTTATTCCATACTCTCAAGGTTTAGCTTTCATGTATTGTCAAATGGGTGAATATTTCCCAATATACTTGACCATCATTCCATCCACACACAAATTTTATTCTACATTGCAAAATTGCCCACACAATTCATTGCAAACTTCAACTAGCCACCTAGTCTTTGCAATTTTGTCATAAGTAGGATCATCCATATATGTTATGACTAGCTTGTTATCAACTAATCGATGCATCTAAGAATGTCTTCAAATCTAGTCCTAATCATACAATCAACAATCACAAGGGTGCAAAATAGATCAACAGATTTAAGAAGTGAAACCTAGTGTGGGGTACCTTTTTGGTGGCCATGAAAATCAAAACTCAATTGAAAATCTTCAATTTAAGCATAATAAGCCATAACCAATTCACCCTTCTCTTTATGCCTATTACTTCCAACTCTTGGGTGACATAAATGTTGGTCATGACACATAGCCTTTTCAAGATATTAATGGGCCAAAACAAAAGGAAATAACCAATGGTGACTCACATTGAGATAAAAAGGTGTTTAACTATTGCTCCCCACCTTTTGAAACAACTAGTGGAATTTGAATGTTGGAAAAATTCCACATGTTATTTACAAACAATTCTTCATATGGCAAACCCTCCATGGCTTGCACAATAAAACACTCAAGACCCAATTCTTGGGTAGGAAGTTGGAAATCCAAATACCACTTTCTAGTATTAGGAAACAACCACATACTATCTAACCTAGCGTTTGATTCAAGAATTCTTGAAAAGGCATCAAGGATATACTCAAAATCCTCAAGTTTCATCAAACCTATAGGATAAATCATGAGATGGAAACACATGTTTATAACACCAAACTTGAACTTTTGGAACATAAAATGAAATGTCATCTTCATCTACATATCTAACCACAAGTTTTACATAATCGAATGATCCCCATGGACCAAATAAAAAAATTGTAAGCACATCCACACCTTCATGTGGGTCATAAAACTTTGAAACTATGGTTCCCCAAAACTCAATTAGATTACTACTTTAAATGAATCATCAATGTATAATGTTGGTAGTTTATGACAAAGAATAATCATTACTTTTCGACCCTAAATCAAACATTGGAACATGAAGTGTCTCACATTTATCATTATGCAATGTTCGTTATTTGTGTCAAAATGGCACATAGTTGTTCCAAAATTCATCAAACCCAACTTGTTCAATAAGGTCTAGGTCTCTAATTGCAGCCACATTCAAAGCAACTCACACATTGTCTAGCTCATTTTTGGTGTAATAGAATCATCAATGCAAATCAAGTACTTGCAATAGGGTTTATGGATGAAATGTTAATGATGCCTTCTTGTACATATTGATAAGGGATTGGAAATAATGGTGGTAAAATCCTTAAAAAACTTCCTAGGAGCACCACATCACCATAAAAAATTGATGGCACATTTATGCACCATGAATACCAAAAACGAAATTGAAAAAACAAATGAAAAACATGTAGTGCAAATTTGGAAAAATTTGACCAAAACTTGGAAAAGTTCACCAAATTCTCTAAACCACAAATTTTGGATTTTTGGAATTTTTTTTTCATTACAAATTTTTTTTAAAAAGGAATTTTTTTGGATAAATTCATCAAACTCCTACAACCACAAAAATTGGGGGAAAAACTTGAGAAGTTTTTTTTAAATTACAAATTCAGAAAAAAAAATGGAAACAAATTGAATAAAACTTGTTAAACTTTTGAACTAACAAAACCAGAAAAAATAAATTGGGAAGTTTATTTTTCATTGCAAATTTTTAAAAAGACTATAAACTGGATAAATTCACCAAACTTTTAAAACCACAAATTGAAATTTTTTTGAGGGGAAGTTTTGTTTTTATTGAAATTAAAGAAAAGATTGAAATTTGGATAAATTTGCCAAACTTTTGAAACCACAAAACTAGAAAAAAAAATTGGAAAGTTTATTTTTTTACTATAACTTCAAAATAAATGTTTGAAAATTTCAACAAACTTTTGAAACAATGAAATTGGAATGAATTGGAAAAATCCATTTTTTAATGAAAATTTAGAAAGAAGTGACAAAAACTTGGAAAGTTTTGCAAAACTATTCAATTTACAAAACTAGAAAAATTGAGAAGTTTCTTTTTCCTTTTGATTTGAGACAAAATTATTGAAATTTGAAAAAATGTGTCAAAATCTTGAAACCAAAAAACTAGAAAGAATTGGAAATTTTCATTTTTATATCGTGAGTTTAAAAATAATTAATAAAAAAATTGGAAATTTTCACCAATTTTTTAAAACCACATAAAATTGGAAAGAATTGGAAAATGCTTCAGGGGGAGTGTAGTTTTTTAGGTGTGGAATTTCTCCACTTAGCAACAAGAAAATGGCAATGCCAATACCAAGGATATTTTTGGAAAAACTGCCACAAAGTTGCCAAAGTTTTGTAGGAAAAAAAGACTAAATTTGTAATATTTACATATCAAATTTTAACAAGTCAACAACATGCACATGAATCCTAAGTTTTTCCAACTACCTATCTAACCTACATCCATATTTTATTAAGTCTTCTTATGGAAGATCTCCAACCCACCTACCTTTGAAATTTGGAAAAAAAACCTTTGGGTTCCCACACTATCACCTAACAACCTAACAATGGTTGTGGGTTTGGCTACACCACCACGAAGGTTCATTAAAGTATTTTTCTCTTGAGAACAAAAATGGGCATGAGAGTGGCTACCATCAATGCTCTTATGCAAGGGAAATTGATGGGAAGGGGGGTGGAATCATCATTGACATGCTCAATGTTCTCTTGCATGACATCACCAAAAACTTCAAGCATTGAGGTTTTTTCCTCTTTTTTGTTTGGAAGTTTCACAATTGAAGGGAACCCACCATCACCAAACAACTTTATTGTATTAGAGTGAAATTTTATTGTAGCAATGTGTGCTTTAAAATCACATTTATGTTTCTTTCTTTTTGTTCTTGCATTCACACTACCATTGCTACTCAAGTTTTGCAAGTTTCTCATGGATGTGGCATCATGAAGTACTGACTTGGGAGAGGTTGGTGGTCATGTGGATTGCAACAAACAATGCAATGGATTGAAATTGCTTCAACATAATTACCATTGCCATTAAGTCTTGTGCATGAAAGAAAAGATGGGTCCATGGGGGAGTCATTCAAAACATGCAAGGTGTTCAATTGCATTACAAAATAATTAGTCAAAAAATATGGGAGGACAAGGGGGCATTAATGTGTGTTACAAAAGTCAATGAAAAAAATCCAAGAATTGGATTTTCATCCACGCTAGCATTGTGTACATTTGAATTTTTATTTTGTTGAAAAAAATCATGCATATGGAAGGTGGCATCACTATCAATTCATTAATGTTGTATAGGATGTCATGTCTATCTTTTCAAGCATTGCAAAGAACACCCTTCAAAAATTCGCATCGCTTTCTTACAATGCATAAGGAAGGTGTCTTGCTTTAAATTTTTTTGTTGCAAAATTTTCAAGTAGGAGGTGTTGCAACTTCTCTAATGAACTTGTTTGGCCACCACTCTTCTTGAAGAATGTGGTCAAGTTCACTAGAAAAGTTTCCATCTTTTCCTTTGTGTCTTCTATCCTACCATTCCAACAACCATGCAACATATTTTTTAAATAGAAATTAAAAATTTATTGGTTGTGAATTTTTTGGCCAAATTTTTTCACACAAATATGTGCAATGTACTAGGTAGGAGCCAATGGGATTACTTTATAAAAGGATTGTGAGTCCTTTTTAGACTTTTTCACTATTTCATATGAAATAATTTTTGAATGAAATCTTTTGCAAGTTGTTAAAAATAAATATAGTTGCCCCAATTGATCACATCTTTTGTGTTAACATTGTTGAATAAATATGAATTTTTCAAAGTGTGTAAATTTTGTTAGATTCTGCATTTCAACTTGAAAGTTTATCATAATTTTAAATCATGCCAAAATATGCTAACTACTTTAAGTTTTTTTTTTTGTATATCATAAACTACAACTTTGTTTTGTGTGTCATGCACATTACACCCCATTTACATGTGATAAAGGATTCTTAAAACTTTGAAAAATACTTTGAATTTTTAAAAATGAAAAATTCCATATCTTTTAAATTGTGAATGTTTTTTGAACTTGGGTAGAAGGTTGCTATCATCTAAATTTTTTACCATCAAAATTGTGTTATTACAATAGTCCTTTACTTAGTCCTTTGTAAAACTAACCACATTTAATGCAAGAACTATTCAAATTCAAACGTCCTTTAAAAAACCCAAAACCTAAAATTTAATTTAATGAATTTTTAATTTGTATTCCTCAACTTTCATATTAGTCATTTAACACAACTTGGAATCATTAACATAATTTTAAAATGTCAAAAAAAAATTGTAAAAAAAAATCATAATTTTCATCACTGTTTGACATGGTTTTTGGTTTTTTTGTTTGTACTCACACCCGATTCCTCATCATTAACAAACACTATAATGTGTTGCACTATTTGTTAGTGTCGGTCCTCTCTAAGTCAACATTCCAATTTTGTGAGGAGCATTATGATTTGTTAGCATTAGAATTTTTTGCATGGATTTTAAAACCTATGAAATGTTTGCAAAATTTATTAGTTCACTTAAAAAGTTATTGTCATCTATTCTTGGCAATGCCTTCACAACATTGGAGCCTAAAAACTTAATGAACAACAATAGTCAATTGCACACATGAGGTCATTCCACAAGCATGGCAATTCAACACATTGTGCATCGTCTTTTCAGTCCAAGAATAAAGGCTAAATGTAGTTAGGTGAATGCATACCAAATTGGTCCATTGTGATGTTTAAAAGTTAAAACAATCCCATTTTTGTATAATGTGCATTGGTAAGCAATTTTAAAATACCCAAATTCTTAAAGGTTAGTTTTTTTTCTCCACCCCCTCACGTGCCTTTTAAATCCAACTAATTTAATATTTCAATTTGAACACATGTGGCCTTGATTTTAAAATCCTTGTTTAATTGTATAAAAAATCCTCTTTTGAGACTATAGGATCCTTGTTGGAACATGCATTAGAACCCTCATTTGAGGATTTTGAAAGATTACACCCACCATTCAAAAAGCCCTTAAGATATTTCTTTCAAAATTTCATAACTAATTGGAGTGAAATCCAAAATTTAATTTCAACTTGGATTGAAGTTCAAATTGTCTTATCTTTAAAGAAAAACAAGTGGAAAAGAAAATTGAAATTGAATTTATTCACAATATTTTCTTTAATGTTTTCGTGTGTTAATACCTTAATCTACTTACTTATTAATTACATACTACATATTGACTACCAAACTATTGTGTATTAATTACCAACCTACATACTTGAAACAACTTATTTCCACATGCCATCCTTCTACCCATTGATGTGGCCCCACTTAGATGGGCACACCTACATACTAATGAATACCTCTTATAAACTAATAACAGATCAAACCTACCAATGCAAAAAAAGCCAATGTTTTAATCACACCATGCATATATAATAAGAAACTCGTTGTCCTTCATTTCGGTACTCTAATCTATCATGGTTAGAACATTTGAAATATCCTTTCATTTTTTGGAAAATTTGATCTACCACACCATGGTCATTTGAATTACTTTCATTAAAAAAAAAATCATTTAAAAAAACATTGATTACATTCCCACCATTTGATATATAAATTTTTCTTCCTTTTTTTTAAAAATTTATTTAAACAAATGTTCATTATTTGCTGTGAATTTTTATCCTTTTTCTTCTTCTTTTTCTTTTCTTACTTTGAAAAAAACATTATGTCACATTGCTTGGCTTGCAACTACTAATAACAAGTTTTTAAAAAAGAAAAAAAAAATAGAGAGGCTCCTGAAACATGGTAAGAAAATGCACACAACTTTTGTAGTTGGTACCATGGCCTGTTTATCACCTAACCTTTTACACATTAGAAAGGTAAACACTAAATACATTTAGTGTCATAATATTAATGTTGGAGGTGATTTGTGAAAGGTGTCCCTTTGATCCAAACATTTTCAAGGACAAGGTATATTTCTTTAACTAGGTGTCATTTTTACACCAAAGTTCCTTGAACTACCTTTGTTCATGGATCCAAGACTAGTGGAAGATAAGATTTGATGTAAGTTGGTATTGTAATTGGGTCTTTTATATAACCACCCAAACCCTCAACACAACATGTTGCTTGTGTGCTAGGTGTTGTCTAATGATATATTCCTTCCCAATTTTCCAATTTCCTTAAAATCTGCACATGAGAAACATAGGTGGGGTAGACCAAGATCTCCTATCCAAGGAGTTAATGTCTATTGTTGGTTCAAAATCAATTTCTTTGGATTGCTAGGATCAAAGGTTGATGGATGTTTCTATCTAAGTTGAATTCCTCGCAATAAATGTTTTAAAATAATAAGAAAATATTATGAGGGTAAACATAAATGAGAGTAAGATGACAATGGTCATCATCATTTTACTCCCATTGTAAAATACCAAAAGAAAACAACAAGAAGATGATAGTGGTGGTCATTATCTTGTTCAAGTTTACAAAAAAACAAATAGAACAAAATGATGACAATGTTGGCTATCATCTTGCTAAATTGTTTTTAAAAAAAATTCAAGCAAGAGGATGGTTTCTTTTTTTACTCAATTATTTTAAAATCCAAACAAGGCAATGGTTGTCATTGTCTTGCTCAAGTTTAAAAATAAGAAAAGAAAAACAAGATAGTAACAACCATTGTTATCATTGTCTTACTTCAGGTTTTAAAAAACCAAAGAACATGATGACAATGATGGAGACTTGAAACCAAAACGAAAAAACATCAAGATGATGATGACAACATGAATACCAAATAATGAGAAGAAAAAAAGAAGGAAGGAAATACTTACCTTAAAAAGCTTGGTGGTGATGGTAGAAGAGCTCCACAAATTTGGGGTTGAGGATAACAATGGAAGGAAAGGGAGGTAGGTGAGAGGGAAGAGAGGAGGTGCAAGGAGGAGGAAGGTAGGCAAACAAGTAGGAGGTAGGTTGGTAGGAGGGTGGACTAACTTGGTGGGAAAGTTGGGTTTCATCCATTTGAGTTCAAAATGGAGGCAAATGGGATGGTGTGCTCATGGGTGTTAGGTCACCTTGGCTAACGTTAATTATTACAAAATTTTACACCATATGTAGTTCATGTTTTGCAATATTACAACCCTAAACATATATTGTTGTTTTTTGACATTTTTGTTCTTCCCTAATTCATTTTTGCACATTTTCAATTGTTGCATGTTGCATGAACCTCATACATTTTTGTGTGTCTCGTAACCTTCAAATTTGGCAATCCTATGCAACGAATTATGTTTGATAACCTATGCAATTTGTTTGGTTACCTAGTCCATATCACATTTTCTAGAATGGCCATGTATAATATATGTTTATAAAAGTTTAAGTATTGGTTACCCTTAGGATTAATTGGGTAGTTATCTTGCTACAACCTTCAATTATGTGAAGGGTGTTTGATACAATATATATTAGAGGTTACAACTTGTTACTTACATCTTTAGCTATGTTGAATTACTAACCTACCTAATTCTAAGAGGTTGATAAAACCAACTAGACTTTAACACAATTGCATTGTTGAAATCAATACAACAATTCCATGTCAACAAACTTATTGAATGTTTCAAACTATGGAAAATTGAACATTATGGGAGTTTAGGAAAATGTGTAGTTCAACCTATAACCTAAATTGCTTAACAAAGGGTTAATTTAAAGTTAGACTTTGAAGCCTTAGGACAAATTGAATAAAAATTGTGAATTATGAAATTACAAACTTAGAGCATCTTCATCAACAAGAAATAATGGTGTGTACAAAGTGTTATCAATGAAGTACAACCTTTAAATAATGTGAACTTGAGTTTGAACTTTGAACCTATTAATTAATCAATTGTAATGGTTCATAAAAACAATTGAATACGTTTAATGGGCTAATTTGAATAATTAAATTTAAATATTAATATATTTTCATTTGCTCTTTGAATCCTAAAATAACAAAACAAAATTCCACGATCATATAAATTTTTCATGAAATTATTTCCACTTCCATTAATTTTAGAACATGTCATGGAACCATTTAAATCCAAATATGTGTTGATGTCGCATGAAAGGACAAAAACATTTAATTTTCATGTGCAACGATTGAAAGATGACAATATGAGAACACAAATACGAAAAGGGTTAAGGTGTGAAATTGTCAAGTTAAAAAACCATATATTAAATTATGCAAAAATCCTCCTATACTAGCTCCAATATCTCATTATGTACTAGAATATTTTATATATGTAGGGGGTGGAAATATAGTCAAGAGTTAGCACTCTATGGTGGATGTGATAAAATGTTGGGTTTTAGGTCCATATGGGGGGGCCATGGGTGGAGGAGATGCTCTACCTTAAGCTTAATAAGCAAGTAATCTAGAAAGTGTGCAACTTGGTAGGTAATAAAGTGTTGGGGCGTTTCGTGTACGAAACCGAATATCTTTTCTTTGCTTGTAAACTACTCTTTGGATGGGACCCAGGCATTTATGGGACCCCCTCCCCCTTGGTCAGCTTGATACACATGAGATGCTTCTAGATCCTTCCAATACAATTAAAATGTATTTAAAATAAAAGACTTGTTTTTCAAAGTTTCATTAGAATTCATTTCAAAGAAAACCCTAAACCCTCTTTTTTTACAAAGTTAGGGTTCTCTTGAGAAGGACTTGGGTTTGAGACAATTCTTCTTCGGTTACCAAATTTGGACGTCATTCATGCATGAGGATAGGCTCATCTATGATGAGATTGGTTCATCCATCTATAAAAGACAATGGACAATACGACTTTTGCAGCTTCAAGTTTGGATGTCATTCATGCATGAGGATAGGCTCATCTATGATGAGATTGGTTCATCCATCTATAAAAGACAATGGACAATATGACTTTTGCAGCTTCAAGAATGCTCGAGGAAGTCACTCCCTGTATTTTTAAAATTTTTTTTGAAACACTTGAAATTAAAAGGTATTTGTAAAATTTGGTATGAAATAATGAAATGAAAAAACTGTTTTTTTTTTTTCAAAAATTGAGAATATTTGAAATACATTTTCATAATGAGGAACTCTATTTATAACTTAGGTATATTATTATTTTTTAACTTCCAAAATGAATTAGTTTCACCTTATAAGTTTTTGCAGGCCGTTTGAAATAAAAATGTAAGTGGCTTCCTTTGGTGTGCATAAAGGAAATGATATTTGGATTTCAAACTATGGTTGCTCCGCATCTTAAAAAGCGTCCTGTTTTTTCAATTTTGTGTGGTAGATGGATGGCACAATCATCCCCAAGAGGAATGAGCCAAATTTGGCCACAAGTTAGACACGGAATGTAAATTTTTTTAAAAATCATGCTTTGTTTTGGTGACCTCAAGGAATTTACCATCTAAATATTATAATTACTTGAGACTTTTTTTTTTCCCCTCAAAACATGATGACTTTAGTGGTTTTTTTAATAAAAAAATTATTATTATTTATTATTTATTATTTTACTTATTTTTGTGTCACGTCACCAGGGTGCAAAATTTTGCCATACAAAAAAACATTGATTCGAAAGAAGCCGAAATTTCGGATGCAATTTTTTTAGTTTTGGATGCTTATGCACCCGCCACACCACGTGGTATTTTATTATTCTACGAAAATTATGTGAACTTTCATCCGTACACAAGATGATGTGTCCCCCCCCCTTTCCCCTTTTTGGGGAGGGGATATGAATACCTTACCTTAGGATCGGTTTCATCATTAAAAAAATGTCAAAATAGTGAAATGAATTTTTGTGAAAATATGAAGGCGAGGTGTTGAAACCCATCATAATTATCACAAGCTACCCATCTGAAAAAATTCACTCCTCTATGACAATATCACAAGAGATCATGAAATAATAATATAATTTCATATTTATAAAAATTATTTTTTTGAAAAAAAATTATTTTGTGATTTTTAATTTAATTCATTTTTATTTATTTTTTGTTTTGTCAATGTGCAAGCTGACCCTTGGCTAGGGTAACTGAAAAAAAAAACCTCCCTCATACCTCTCCATTTGATAGAGAAATAAAGAACTTATGTATAAAGTATAAAGGGCACATAGCTTTTTTTATTAAATGTTTGTTTCTTTTTCTCTTTTTTTTGGGGGGGGAAATGACCAAAATATGCATGCAAGGAATATTGCTTATTTTACTCTTTTTTATTAAAAAAAATTCTAGTAATTGGGATTGTTTTTGGCCTATAACCTTCCTTCGCTTTGATTTGAAACTTGTGTTGTTGTTGTTTTTTTTTCCTTTTTTCTGATTATATTGGGTAGCAATTTTAATTTTTAATTTCAATTTCATAAAAGAAAAGATTCAAAGCTGGCCCAAAGAGACCTTAAAATTATGGTTCTGTGCCCAAATTTTTTAAAAAGAAAATTTGCCTCATTGCCAAAATTTCTGACCCCAAAAAAGAGGGAAATAGAGAAAATAGAACACAATTTCAATTTTGAAGAAGAAAAAAGAAGCAAGGCGAAATTTCATCGGCAAAAAGAAAGAAAAAGGATGGATGAAGAAGGGAATGGATGAACTAATGTAAGTATAAAATTACCTATGGTTTACTTAGGTGAAAAGAGGGAAAGAAGGGGAAATTTATTTAACATTCTGAAGGAGAAAAAGAAAAAGCAAACATTGAAGTTTCATAGGCAAAAAGAAACAAAAGGATGGATGAAAGAAGGCAGTGTGGATGAACTATGGCAAGCAAGAAAATACATATTATTCCCTTTGATGAAAAGAGGGGAAAAAAAAAGGAGAAGAAACAACAAAATTAAAATTTTTGAAGAATGGAAAAGAAAAAAGAAAAAAGAAAAAACAAACATTGAAGTTTCATTGGCAAAAAGAAAGAAAAGGATGGATAAAGAAGGCACTATGGATGAACTATGGCAAGCAAGAAATTACATAATTATTCCCTTGGGTGAAAAGAGGGGGGAAAAAAAAAGGAGAAAAAATAACAAAATTAAAATTCTGAAGGAGGAAAATAAAATAAAATAAAATAAAATGCAAACATTGAAGTTTGATTGGCAAAAAGAAAGAAAGAAAGAAATAAAGAAAAGGATGGATGAAAAAAGAAGGTAGTGTGGATGAACTATGGTAAGTATGAAATTACCTATTATTAACTACGGGTGAAAAGTGGGGGGTAAGCTAGAAGCGGAAGTTGCCACGGTAGAAACCGTTTTGTCGCACATAAATTGAGTCTCAGAGAAGTTACTTTCTCGCATTCTCTCTTTCTCTCTGTCTCTCTCTCTCTTTGTTCTTCTCTCTCGCTCTGGTGCCCTTCTCTCTCCTCTTGTCCGCTTTCTCGCCGTCTCCTTTCTTGCATCCACTCTGCAGTTTCCGCTTCTCTTTCGCCGATTTTGCTGCACTTCGGTGCCCTTATATACTACCCTCTTCTTCCTCAAAAGGCCGTTGTGAAAATCCAATTTGTTGATTTTGTAATTGTGTATGTCTCTCTCTCTCTTTCATCAGTAATTGGGTGTTGCCTGGCTTAGTTTGGAAGGTGTTGGGGCTTTGTTTTTGGCCTCTGTGTGTGTGTGAGATCAGAGGAGCTTTGTTTGCTGGGAAGATCTGGCAAAGGAGATACAGTTGGAGCAAGAAGAAGCGCTGGAGCAGATCAGCAACGAGCGAGTGGTGCGAACGCTGTACTCAGCGCTAGCAGAAGGGGATGCAGCGAGTGTACAGGCCTTAGTCGCAGAGGATCTGGAGTGGTGGTTTCATGGCCCACCAACCCAGCAGCATATGATGCGTTTGCTCACCGGTGTTACATCCTGTGACACCTTTGCGTTTGAGCCCATCAGTGTCCGCGGCATTGCTAACAAGGTTTTCGTGGAAGGAAAAGGCTCTTCTTCTACGCCGGGGCTGTTCTGGGTGCATATATGGACGGTTAAGGAGAATCGAATCACACAACTGCGTGAGTATTTCAACACCGCTATTCTTGTCACCGATCTGAAACCGGCCGTGGCGAAGCAGCCATCGCCTTCGCAGCATCATCCGATCCAGCATGTAATTCCTCCCAAAAACCCTTGTGTCACTCTGTGGCAGAGCCAGTTGTGGAAATCTAAGGAAGGCCTGTCCAAGCCCGGCCTCATCTTGACAATCTAGGGCTAATTGGAGATCTGCAAAAGCTCCCAAGACTAGCCATACACCAGGTTTCTTGCAAACCCTAGTCGGAGACCATGTAGATCCTCATGCTCCTCAAGGGTTAGTCACCTGGTAGGGTGACTTGCTTCTTCGGAACCCTAAATCCTTTGTCAAGTTCTGTGAGTACTTATTACTTGCCGTTGTCTCTGTTTTTGTTGTTGTGCTCTATTTATATCTATAGCAAGCTTGCAGATGTTGTTACTGCTAGTAATACTAGGTGGCAGTGGCAGTTTATGAGGTTATTGTTGTGCAAGGTTTATTTGTTTGTTTGGTAGAAGAGGAAGCATTAAGTAAGTAATCAGCAGCAGCAGTAGCAGCTATTGTGGCTTCCACAATGTTATTGGTGTTGGTTTATGTGTATGTGGTTGTACCTACTTCTGCATTTAAATATCAGATGTGGCAAGAATTTTGTGAACGATTCGTGCATTTGGTTTTGTGTGTTTTTTTTGTGTTGTATTTGGATGCTTGACTGTTAGAATTGTTTGTCATGATGAAATTCTTGATGTGATATTTTGATTTGTATCTCTCTCTCTCTCTCTCTCTCTCTCTCTCACACACACACACACACACACACACACACACACACATTGTTTTTGATTTGATTTCTGTCTCTCTAAAGTGCTTTTCTGTAGTGTAAGGCCCTAGGTTGAGGGCATTACCAGAGTAAGGGCCTGCACAAGATGTGTTAGCTGAGTGTCCTCAAGTGTGGACATGATTCTGGTCAGGGCAGGCCTATAATAAGGGCCTGTGCAAGATAATAGCCAGCCTAGTGCGGGCACAAGTTCTTTTGGTAAGGGCATTACCCGAGTAAGAGCTTGCATGAAGTAAGTGATAGCCAAGTGTTGACATGATTTGGGTAATGCTGGCAACTGAGAGCCTTAACTGTTGCAAAGAAAGTGGCCAACAGACTGGATCAACCAAGAGAAGGTGTAGAATTGGTGGCTGAGAGAAATGTGTGTGATATTCATAATGCATATGAGTCCTCATTAAAATGCAATATACCCTACTGGGTCCCTATTGAATGAAGTCCCTCAATAAACAACTTTTCAAATTTGGTGTTTGTATCTGAAAGCACCTCTCGCCTGCAGAAATTTACTATGAATTGGACCTTACAAAAGTGGAAGGTCCCAAAGTAAGGCCCCTTAAATCTGAAAAGTTCTTTGTATGGAGGATAATGAACATATCGGAAGAAGTCTTTGATACTACCTTCTTGACCCAAAAGGAATTGGCATGATCAGCCAGATTGGGAAAGGATTCTGAAATCAATGGTTGCACCACAATTCCTTCACAACAATACTTGATGCTCCACTTGAACATCACCTTGTATCACTCTCAATTTTGCATACATCATCAATGTCAAAATGCAAGATGAAGTGGGGATATTGAGGAAACTAAAGATGCAAAATAAGAATGATACTTCACAAAGAATCCTCCAATTTCATCAAAGCAGTGTTTGGTTATGCAAATTGCAAAACATTGAACTTAGTAAGGCTTACGAGATGGAACAAGGGAATCGATAAGCCCACATAAGTACTTAACTTGCACCATTATGGTTATGACTAGTGTCCACAGGTTATTGTTTTTTTAATAACCACCATGTAGGTTATTTTCTTTGATTTTTTTGGGGACCACATAGGTTATCAATATCAGTATCAAAAAAATTGGGTGTCAAGTGAAGCATCAAATAACCGATTAATCACCATTAGTTAAAATGTCTGTTATACACCGGTTTTTTTTTTTTTGAAAAAATATCTTTTCTTTTATTTATTTATTTATTAGTATTTAAAGATTGATAACCTACCTGGATGTGTGATCAATGTGAACTCAACTATGACTTAAGTTTGGATGTTATGCATGCCTTGCTTCCTTAGTTTGATATGAAGATGGGTTTAGCCCTACTTCATTATCCACTACATAAAGGTTGCAACTTGCCAAATATGTTTAGGCTAGTGTATGTGCATGTATTCAACACTTGTGGGTAGTAGTCATAGTAATGTGAGCAATTGTAACATGTTAAGTAAAATGTGTTCCAATAATAGGTGGGATCATTATGTAACTCACGGTGTACAACTTGGAGCATAGTAATTTGATGTTGCTTTTGGGTATTTTATGTACTATTCTCTTAATGATTGTAAGATAATATAGTGTAGCATACATTGCACCATCTTATGCCAAACTATACATTTAAAGATACAACATTACATATTGCATTTGAGAAGGTAGCCTGTGTAAGATGATTACACAATTTTACATGAAGTGCACTTACATGTTAAATTCTGGTGTGACCAATCCACAATAATCAAGACTGTAATTTGCAAGTCTATCTCAAAGAGAGTAATTCAACATGTTGAACTAATAAAACTACAATTTTCAAATTTGTGTAAAGTGATATGTAATTATGTCAAAATTTCAAACTATGGAGGTACTAATGCTTGAAATAATTCTCTAGGTTGTTTCATTCTTCCTCAAACATGCGCCACCTCTAAACCAATATATAGGTTGATGCCATGTGAACAAATTACATACCGTAACTACAAGGTTTAGAAAAATATTGAAAATGCCAATGATCTTATTCATAGCCCACTCTAGGTGTATCTCATGGCTACCCACCATCACCTCTTTCATCATGAATGCACAAACATGTTAAGAAAAAAGGGAACAAAGACACAAGGGAGCCACAAGCATAACACATGAGAACAAAAAAAGGTGTTACATGCTTGGGTTTTAATTTCATAACAAGGGGTTCTAGTTTATATGTGTACACACTACACATTACAAGCTAATGCAATGCTACACTTTGGTTATTTCATGTTATCAAAAGTTCAACATGTATTAAACATATTATAACCCATGTGATTGAGACAAGAACAACAAGTTAAAATGCATACATTATAATAGCAAAGAAAAGCAAAAGACCATTGGACAACATGTTATCACTAAAAACATGATCTCACATTTACATGATGTTGAAGGATATCCAAATAAATACTCAAACCACCAATAAAAGATCTAGTATCAATTGTCATTAAAAAGAATGTTATATATATATATATAGACCACAATGTATATGTTACAAATTACATCTTCTTTTTTAAATTGAAAAAAAATTGGTTCATATATATAACATTACACATGACACATGTAAGAAAGACACCTAATTTTTAACACTTGATGGAAAATTTAAAATTATTTTTTAAAAAATTTCCAAGTATATGCAATAACATGTTACAAAAGCATGGACCAATACTATTTACAAAAAATGACAGTTGCCATAAATATTTTCATGGTAATTAAGTTTAAGGGTTGTTTTCTCACATGCAAAATGTAGTAAGGGTAGTTAGTAAGAACTTAGAACTGAAAACATGTTATTGTACATTGCAATCCATAATATGTGGTACTTGCATATGATTATTATTGTTATACAAGACATTCCAACAAATGGCTTTGACATAAACATGTTATGTCAATGTTTACAACAAAAATATGTTATGAAAGTCAATTGTCATATGTGGGAAGAGTAGCATGCTATCTAATGATAGATTATCATGTTCCAAGTCTTTGAAGAAAAATATCAAACTTCAATTCTAATCGTACTATCACGTTGCAAGAGTATGATAGAATTTTCATGAATTTGTTACTAAAGGGAAAATAAATTAACAATTGTCACAATTGATGGGCATCTAATGTACACTCCCTTGGCTTGTAGATTTAATCTTGAAATGGGAAGATTATATTTAACAACGAAAAGAAAAAAATGGAACAAAAGTCTCATTTTGAGGAATGTCAAAATTGTTTAGAACTCAAAAAATAACAAAAAACACACCTATTAGCATGTCATCATCAACAAAATGAATGCAGGCTTCTCAACAAGTTGAAATATTTTCACAAAGCTTTGCAAATAACACCTTGTAATTTTGACTAGCTAACTCCTTGTTACAATGTCATTATACAATGTGGAGCTTGTAGTAGCATGCATTTGAACACCAACATTACAATTACAATTGAAAATGTGGTTTTTTTTTTTTTTTTTTTCTTGGTATAATTAATTTTTTACCCTTTATTTTTGTAATAAGAAGTGAAAGATTTTGAACTTTTTTAAGGGTAAATATGGGGGTTATAATTTGTGTTGGGCGGTTTTA
>Ga0116231_10008119_pt1 | contig 18629 bp, 13 predicted proteins | sample S1TSphgellanicum_2_FD_89695 | JGI IMG/M metagenome (GOLD analysis project Ga0116231, IMG submission 89695) | Host-associated microbial communities from peat moss isolated from Minnesota, USA - S1T2_Fd - Sphagnum magellanicum MG | ecosystem: Host-associated > Plants > Peat moss > Unclassified...
GAATGAAAAGAGCGATTTTACTTGGCGCAATTGCCGCGTCCCTTGGCATCAGTAGCGTGGCGCTCGCGGATGACGATACCGGAGGCTTCTATGTGAGCCCCATGCTAGAGTGGTGGCATCTGGATGGTCATCGTGAAGCAAAGAGCGATCTTGGCTATTCTGGCGCTCTGGGATACAACTTCGCCCCGCAATGGTCCGCCGAAGTTGCGATTAGCAGCGGCAGCTTTCAAGCGAATCCTTACGGCCGACTGCACCTCTCCGAATATTCCGTGGACTTCATTCGAAAGTTTTTCCCGACCTATGTAGCTCAACCGTACTTGCTCGCTGGCGGGGGTGGCTTCGACGAGAGCATCAGTGGCGTGGGCCACACGAGCACCTTCGCGGGCGAGGTCGGCGCGGGGGTCCTGACGAATTTGATTGGGCAAACCGGCTCAACGCGTCTGCTTCTGCGTACCGAAGTCAAGTATCGGCGCGAATTCATTAATAACGCGGTTTTGGGCGCTAGCGACCCTAGCGACATCGTATTTGGGGTCGGGCTGCAATTTGAGTTCGGGATTCCGAAACCGGCGGTGATGCCGGTCGCGGCAGTAGTCGTGCCGCCGCCCCCGCCGCCGCCCCCGCCGCCCCCGCCGCCGCCCGTTGATGGCGATGACGATCATGACGGCGTCCCGAATTCCATCGACAAGTGCCCGAACACGCCGCGCGGCGACAAGGTTGACGAGTACGGGTGCACGATTCCGGACGAGATAAAGCTCGAGGGCGTGAACTTCGCAACCGACTCGGCTGATCTGATTCCGGAGTCAGATTACGTATTGCAACGAGCCGTGCGTACGTTGAAGAAGTACCCAGAGTTTGTCGTCGAGGTGGATGGGTATACCGACAGCCGGGGCTCGCCGAAGCATAATCTTGCGCTCTCACAACGCCGCGCGGAGTCGGTCGAGAAGTATCTCCAAGACCATGGCGTGACCAACAAGATCACTGCTAGGGGATTTGGTGAGGCTAATCCGATTGCGAGCAACAAAACCAAGGACGGCCAACTCGAGAACCGTCGTGTCACTCTGAAGATCGTTAGCGGACTTCACTGAAACATTGCCGTCGTACTTAGCGGGTAACCCGGACACGGGCTGCGCGAGCAGCCCGTGTCTTGGTAGCCGAGCAGTTGCCTCTGTCTGACGAGACACCAAGGTTCCGCCGACAATAGTGCCCGTTGAGGCAATCATGAAGCCAACGCGCCAAAGCGCGGATATCCAAGCGCAACCCAGATCAGCGTGCAGGCTTCGTAGCTTTGTCAGCCGATGATCGCCACCAAGCGCTTTGTATTTGTTCAGCTTCCCCGGACGGGCGGCGAATTCATTAATGGGTTCCTGCTTCGCTTCTTTCCGAGCGCCCGCGCAATAGGCTTGAATCTACCGAGACTCATGATCCCACCGGAATACTCGGGACTTCCGGTACTCGGATTCGTACGGAATCCGTGGCACTACTACGCGTCCTGGTACGATTTTCAATCGAGCCTGCCATGGTCCAATGCGTTGTTCCGCATCCTGTCGGACGAAGGACGCCTTGGATTTGACGCAACCATTCGCAACATGCTCAACCTTGGAATGGACGGGCCACTGTTGGACCGCCTGATGGCGGCGCTACCCAATAATTATGGAAGCAGTGGGCTCAATCTTCCAAAATTCGCGCTTGCTCCAATCAGGGATTCCGGCCGTGGATTTTTTTCCCATCTATACGACCATCATTACGGCGCGCACGATCGTTTGCTGCATGTTGCGAGAATCGAGGAAGTCGCGACAAGTTTGGCCCAATCACTCGAACGGTTCGGCGAAAGAGTGACAGACGCGATGTACGATTACATTCGCGACAATCGGCGGATCGAGCAAGTTTCAGGCGGCCCGTATGTGGACCGATATTCTCCAGATCTGCGAGACTTGGTTCTCGAACGCGACATGCCCGTCATAACGCGACATGCTTACCGGTTCGGCGACTGAGGCGCGAGAGTCTCGAGTTTTTGATGCAGTGCCTCTAGGGCGGGCAGTAGCGGCGCCAGCAATTCGGCGTTGTTCCGCCACTTATCGGGGGATGCGGGCGTCAGCGTGTGTCGCGCGGGGGGCAATTGCTGCCGGACCCGTTCCGCGAGGCCCGCGCCGAAATCAAGATCCGCGAACGCGCAGAGGCGACGCACCGTAACCTCCGGAGCGCGGACCAACTCGGCGTATTCGACGCTCGTCCATGCCTCGCCCGACATCGATTTGAGGTCATCCAGAATGATCTGGTTCGTCGTTTTCCATTGGAACGCGGCAATCTCCTCCACCGGTCGACCGCGCAAATCCTGCCAACCGGGGGGCAATAGCAGAGACCAAGGCAGCACGAACCCCTCGAGTGCCGGATAGGTCCGCCAACGACCGGATCGCCAAGCCTCAATGATGCTGCTCAGGTTACCGCGCGGCTCGCGCCAAAGGAAAATGAAGCGTGCGTCCGGGAAGATCTCGTGCAGAAATGGTATCCGCAAGGAGTTCTTCGGGGTTTTCTCCAGAATCCTCAATGCGCTACCAGAAGGCAAAGACCTCCCGTGCTTGTCGACGAGTCGCTCTAGAAGTTGTGTTTTTATATTTTGAGCGATAGGCGGCGTCAGGTGCGATGCGCGAAGGCGGTTTGAATCAACGCCCGGTGCGCCGGGCCGCAGGGCGTCAATGGATTCAATGAGCCAGTGCGCCTCGCCGCCGACGGTTGCAATCTGTTCACTCGCCGCCAATGTCTCGAACAGGAGGGTACTACCAGATCGCGGCGCCGCCACGATGAACAATGGACGGCGCAGACAAGTCCGCGGCGCGAGCGCACGCGTAGCAAGCGGTGCGCGCAACTCTTGCGGGGAGGAGGACGGCACGCTCGGCTCAAACTCACCGTCCTTGCCGACGTCGCGGGGCGGGTCGCCCAGTACGCAAACACGGAGGACACGACCCTCGAGCACCGCGTGCGCCGCCACCCGATTGGTCCGCATCACGATACCTTCGCCGAGCTCACGCGACGCCCCGCGAACGGCATTCCTCAGATTGATGAATTCGTTGCGCCCTGCCGGCTTCTCGGCGTGGATCAGATAGCACTGACGCCAATCGCGCACAAAGGCGTCGAGCACGCCGTGGTAGTGCGTCAGTCGCTGACGAACCTCCGCGGAATCGGCTAGCGTCATCAGTTCGCCACGCAGGTTACCCACGAGGAGTTCGAGCTCCGCCGGATTCATGACTGGTCGCAACGAGTTACACTCGGTCAAGAGGCGCGGCTCACGTCCGATTTCATGATCGATCGAAAGCACCGGTGTGCCCGGGTCATCGCTCGAGCCGACCAACTGCCAGAAGGCGGCGCTACCCGCAGTATCGGCAACCAGATGAATTCGCTCGCTGGGAGTCGGATTTTCCACGTGATGCAAGCGCCAATTGTCGAATACCCATGCCTCCCCTGCGGCCATGTGAACGCTCACACCATCACAATGGAACCGCACCTCCGGTCTGGTTTCCACCGGAATGTGCAATCGAACACGATTGAACCAGTGGTAGTTGATGTCGGCGTGCGATGGAACGCCCGCGTGCGGTGCAAGCTTGAGCAGACGCGTCCGGCTCCAAGGCACAGCGAAGCTGGCCAGGATCTGCCGAACGTAAGGCGCGCGCGCAAGATGCGGTGTCGCCAGCATGTCACCGTCGACAAGGTCGTTCTCGCCCCCATTCACACTGATGAGACGCACCGATTGATTGCCGGGAATCCCATTCGGATGCGGCGCCCACGCGTGCGCCGGCATGCCTGCAATCTCAGCCCGGAGCTGCTCGACATCGAAGCGGCGGGGCAGCCGGAAAAACGGCTTCGGTAATCGCATAGCTCAACGCACTTCCGCGGCGACACGTAAATCACCAATTGTCGTGATGATGTCCCGGACTGCCGCACATTCGACTTCGGAGAGGAAAGGATTCCAGATGTCTGCAATCAGCACGACTCGCTGTTCGTTCGAGCGATTCCAGGCCTCATGCTCGAAGGTATCGTCGAAAACGACCGTTCTGCCCACACGCCATATGTGCGCTTCTCCGCCAACCGACAACGCGCAGTCCTCGGGCACGATCAGGGGCAAATGGCTCACGGCTCGAGCGTTGGTCACGCCTCGATGGGGCAGCAGGTGGGTCCCGGGCGCGAATATCGAATACAGCGCTTCAGGCCCGTGATCGCGAATCCGTATCAGCGGCAACCTATCGAGCGCGGCGGCGGTCCCCGGGCAGGCGTTGCAGTTGTCTTCGCGACGCTTCCCGTAACGATAAAAGTAATTGCCGTTCCAAGCCGGCTCCGCGTCTTGACCGCGCAGGTTTGCGCGTTCCAGTTCATCGGTATGAAAGACCCGCTCGCGACCGCCGGCGTTCGGTAGCAGGGCCTCGAGTTCGCGCAAAATCTCCTGACACATCGACTCGTAGTCAGAGATCCAACTGAACAAGCGGCGGTCGAAGTAGGCCGAAGTCGGCAGCCCCGGTATGTAAAAAAAACTGGGACGCTGCCCAGGGTCCGCGTAGCTGAGAGCTTGTTCTCCAGTGTACATCCGGGTCGCGGTACGAATCCGCTCGAGGGAAGAACGTCCGTATCGCTTGATCAACGGCGTGAACAATTGATCGAACAAGGCACTTCGCCCGGCACGCACGGTAAGCACGGCATGCTCGACGAGCGGCCGCAGAGCGACCGGAGTACTGGCGGCGTCGACCCACAAGCCCATCGCCTGAGCGTCCTTGATGGCTCGCGTGAAATGCACCAGCGCGGCGGCCCGGTCGCCTTTGCGCTCGAGGGCCAAGGCAAGATGGAGTCTCAATTTCGGCTGGTTTGGATCCGCCCGAACCGCGGCCTCGTCAGCCACGAGCGCGCCTAGGAAATCGCCGCTCGCCTCGCGCGCGCGCGCGAGGTGGTGCCAGGGAATCGGATCGCCCGGCGCAAGATCAACCGCGCGTTCAAGCAACTGGCTCGCCCGGACGAAATCAGCTCGCCGCAGAGCGCCTAGGGCGACAATGTTCAGCGCGACCACGTCATCCGGAAAGTGATGAAGGCGATGCTCGCAGGCTTCCTCAGCCTCGTCGACCCGCCCGGCTGCGATCAGTTCCCTGGGATCCACCAATTCGGTCATGTCGTTCCGGTAAGAATGCCGCTATGATCGATGATATGGCAATTGGAGAACTGTCGCATTTCGTTAGGGTATACGATAATCATTTGGGGGAGGATTTATGCCGTCGCTTCCTTGAATCGTTCACAGCTCTTGGCCGCTTTCAAGTCAACAACGGTAGAGGTGTGCGCAAGGGACTGGAAGAGTCGGCTTGGACCGAGCTCAATGTGTCCCGACTCGCGGACGGTGCCTTCCTGACCGACTTTCGGCGTCGCATTGATGCGGCGCTCGCGCAGTATAACGCTGATGTCGGATTGACGATCCCCGTGCCGGTGGCGCCGAAGCATTCGGACCTGACTATCAAGCGCTATCGACCGACTCAAGACGAAGGGTTTCAGCTGCATTTCGACTCGATCTATTCCGTATCGAATAGGTATCTCGTGCTCCTTTGGTACCTGAACGATGTTGCTGCCGGCGGCGAAACCCGCTTCCCGCAGCTCGATATCTCCGTTCGGCCGGCGCGCGGAAGGCTCTTGATGTTCCCGCCATACTGGATGTATCAACACGAAGGCGCTCCCCCGAGATCGGAAAACAAATTCATTCTTTCAACCTATTTGTTGTTCGGGGAGACGCCGTCGACGGCGACCACGGCGGCATAACCCCACCTCTCAAGCGGGACTTGCAGCATCGGCAGCAATGGGTTGAATGCGAATTCATAATTGCGCCAACGCCCGACGGACTTGTTGGACACCGGCTGCACGACTTGGGAATAGCTGGGGGTACTGATGTACCCCTTTTCGCGGGCATGATCGCCGGGGCGCAGGACGCGATCGTCCCAGGGAAGCCCGAGAAACGCCATGATCTGCCGCAACTCCGATTCGAAATTGGTCACCAATGACTCATATTTTAGCTCATGCACGTCCGGCTTCAGAATCTCCGCCTGACGCACCCAGAAGTCCATCGTTCGCTCGTATCCACGCGCGATGCTTGGCAACGAGTTGCAAAGCAGTGCGAAGTCTGGGGCGCGGAATACCTGCATGAAGCAGCTGAGCATCACATCGCACGGATGACGCAAGCAAAGCAAAATTGGCGAATTCGGAAATAATCGCCGTATGACCGGTAAGCGCAGAATGTTGAGCGGGTTCTTATCGACCAGACGCATTCCGGATTGCAGCGCGACCTTCGCGCTTGCGCGTCGCCAATATCGGGCGCGAAGATCCGACAGCTGGCTCTTGGTGAGCCCGGCCAACGCGGCGGGATAATCCACGGATAGCGCAGAGATCTCCTGAAGAGCGTCTTGAATGAAGGGCTGTTCGTCCATGGACTGGAGCAAAGGGTGTGCATCGAGCGCGATTTCGAGCAACGTCGTCCCGGACCGCGGAAATGCCACTACGAATACGGGACTGTCTTCGACTCGTGGCGGATTGTCGCGCCATTGCGATACGTCATCTGCCTTGCAGCCGAATTGCGTGATGTGCATCGGCGGCGTGCCCGTGAGCGCGATGCTCGGATCGGCGCGCCGAAGGGCCTCGAGTTGCGATGCGTGCGCCTCTCTTAGAGTAGTCCACGCTTCTTGAAAGCGGCCCAGCGCGTCAAGTGAGTGAGCTAGCGGGAATAACTTACGGTACCTCTGCGTCGGATCAGTAGTCGCTTGCAGCGATTGCCCATACAGCCGCAATGCGGTCTCATGATCGCCGGTTCGCTGCGCCAGTTTTGCTCGCACGACGAGCAAGTCTGCTGCGACAGATGCGGTTCTTGGCTGGGACTCGAGCCGCCCAATCAACGTTCGCGCGGCATCGATTCGGTTGATGCGCTCAAACGTCTCCACACCGGTCACCATTACAGCCGAATCCGCTGTCGGATCAGACAAAGCGGCGTCCAGCGCAGCCGCGCCTTCCTTCTGGTCGCCCAGATTGACCAGAAGCTGGCCAATCTGCGCCAATGTTTGCGGAGCAATTGGCAGCAGGGAGCGCCAATCGGCCAGGGCCGTCAAGGCGTCATCGGTCCGCAATGCCCTATAGCATGCCTGAGCATAGCGAAGTCGAATCTCGGGATCCTGCGGCGCGAGCCCGCGTGCAATGTCGAGCACGACAACCGCTGATTTGAAGTCGGCGCGATCGAGATGCGCCAGCCCCACGTTATAATAAAAATTCGCATCAGCGCTGCCGAGATCGGCCGCGCGCGCATAGGCGCTTAGAGCTTCATCGAAACGCAACAGGCCACGACGGGCCGTTCCGAGGTTCATCCAATAGGACGGCTCGCCCGGCACCCGATCGACTAGACCGGAGAAGATGAGCTCGGACTCGCCAAATCGTTCCTGAGCGAGAAGAACGGCACCCAACATCGACTGAGCCGCAATGTGGTGCATGTCGATCGCGAGCGCGCTGCGACACGCCCCTTCTGCGGCCGCATATTTGCCGAGCGAATAGAGGCGTACAGATTCCGCGACCCAAGTATCGGGATCTATTCCGGACTCGCTCAAAACACCGTTCCTCCAAAATTGCGGAAACTCTGTGGCGCGTGTCGCCCGCTTCACTACCCCACTTGCGGAAGAATTCGCGCGCCAAGAATCCCGATATCGGGTCTCGCCGGCCAATATTCCAACAGCGCCATCGGCGTTTGCCAAGCAATACAGAACGTGCGGTGGAAACGGCGTGGGCAGTCTCGAGGCGGGCAATACCAGCGCAGACACCGCCCAATCCACGCGAAAGAGCGGCTCCAAAAACGGGAAAAGCCGCGCGACATGTGTCGCGCGGCTCCCGCATCATCTACAAATGACCTTAGAACTTCTGCGTCAACCCCACGTAGAAGCGTCGACCGACGGTATCGTACACGGTCACATCCGTGACGCTTGACCCGGTACCGAAGCTGTTGATGCCGCTGATCGGCGGCGTCTTGTCGGCCAAATTCAAGACACCAGCACGCAGATGCGTGTTGGTTGCTTGAATCGTATAGCCGGCCGTCAAGTCATAGTATTCAACCGACGGCAGATGATCGCCCAGGTAGGTCGTCCCATTGAAGTTGGTCAAGGGAATCTGGACGGCACCAATGTAACGGGCAGTCACCAAAGCTTCCGCATTCCACCCCGCCCAACCAACCGTGAGAGTGCCGCGATCCTTGGCGTAGAAGCCAAATTGCTTGTTTTCAGTTCCCGCGATTTCCTCCGTGGCTGCGCCGGGCGACGGCGTGCTCTTGTAGGTCATCAAATGCGTTTCGTCAATGGAGAACGAGAAATCTCCGATCGGCGTCTTACGCAGTGAGTACTTCAGACTGAAGTCGATACCGTTGGTCTCGAGCTGACCGAGGTTGAACGTCGGCTGTTGGAAGTAGATGAACTGGCCGGCATTCGAACCCGCGGAGGCGCCGTAGCGATGAAGCAACGAACAGAACTCTTCGGCTCCGGTCGTCGCGCATTGCTGAACCGCGTAGTTGGGATCCAATGTCGTCAACAGATTGTTGACTCGATAATCCCACCAGTCCACGGAAACGGAGAAATTCGGCACGAACGAAGGGTCGTAGACGAAACCTGCCGTCTTCACGTCGCCAGTCTCTGGCTTCAGATTTGGATTACTCGTAACGAGGCCCGTGATCTGGTTGTTCGGCTCCTGGAACGTACCATCCGTCGGAACACCCACGCACGCCGCCTGCAAGTTCGGGTACAGAGCGGTGTTCTTGCCGGTGTAGCCGTTACACGGATCATTGAAAGTCGGCGAATTGGATGCCGGTGCTGCGGAGATATCCGAGACCGAGGGGGCACGGAAGATCTGCGCGTAAGTTCCACGCAACAACAAATCCTTGATCGGCTTGTATTCCACTTGGAATTGAGCGCGCGTAGTCGTGCCGAACAGCGAATAATTCGAATAGCGCACGCCTGCATCAAGGTTCAATGCGTAGACGGCGGGCAAATTCGCCAATACCGGCACGAACAACTGACCATAGGCCTCCTTGACGTTGTAGCTGCCGGTCGCGTTACCGCTACAGGCCTCCGAGGAAATTCCACAGTTCAAATAAAGCGGCGGTTGAGCTTCCGTAATCGAGCTCGTCTGGAAGTTTTGATAGAGACCCGTGTAGTCGAATCCGACCGCGCCCAGAATCTCGCCGGCCGGCAGCTTAAAGACCGGGCCGTTAAAGTCCAAGTTCACCGATTTGCTCGTGTAGGTCTGCTGATTGTCGTAATACGCGGCAAATTGATTGACCGCAGCCGCCTGCCCCGGAGCCGTCAGGTTGAAGATATTGACCGGAGTACAGTTGGAGATCGGTGCCGTCGGCGTCCCGCAGGTAGGGTTGGTGTTGCCCGGACCGGCATAGAACGAGGGACCGACCGCATTCTGCAAGGCGGAGAAGTTCACGTATCCATAGACGTTCGAGAGCAGATCCTTGCGGTTGTAGCTGACGTTAGCATCGTAGTCCCAGCCGGTATCCCAGATCTTTCCCTTCAAGCCGCTGTAGGACAGGATACTGGAGCTGTCGTTATCGAAATAGCGGTCGCCGACGCCGACGAGGCGCAGCAGGAAGTTCGGGTTTGCACCACCCACCGCCGCGCCGCCGCCGAAATCCGTGCCAAACGGATTGTAGATGCTGTTCTTGGAAATCACGACTTCATCGGCGTTTGCATCGAACGGCAGTGGGGCCAACTGCGCCGCCGAATGCGTGTGGTTGTAGATGATCGTGGTGTACGCCGTGATGTAATCATTGATCTCGTAATTGGCCTTCGTGAAGAACGAAGCGCGCTCTTGAGGCGTCAAATTCAAGTTGTAAGGTTGAAAATTGAAATGGTCGTCGTTGGGGCCACCATCGTTGAAGCATCGGTAGTCGGACAATGACGTACCGGGCGTACCCGTAATGCGCGTCACCGAGTTGGCGTCGCCTTGGCAATTGAACTGCCCCTGCAGGTTGCTAGGCAGGGTGATGCGTCCCGTCGGAGTTCGGCTCGAACCCGCCGAAAACAAGCTGCCGCTATAGAGATACAGCGCGTTCTTCGACCAATTACGCTGACCCATCGTCAATTCGTTCTGCTGGTTATAGTCGGCACCGAAGGTGAAACTCCACTTATCACCCGCACCGCCATACACGAATCCAAGATCGTGATGGGCGGCGTCGTGCTTGCTCGATTCGCCCCAATCGCCCGTGAGTTCGAGACCGGTGACGTCCTTGCGGGTGATGAAATTGACAACGCCCGCGATCGCGTCGGAACCGTAGATGGCGCCCGCGCCTTCCTTCAAAACATCGACGTGATCGATGAGGTTGATCGGGATCATGTTGACATCGACGGCGTCGCTTGCGCCCAGGATGTTGATTCGCCTTCCGTCGATCAAAATCAAGGTACGAGACGCGTCGAGACCACGCAACTCGATATTGGATTCACCGAAGCCGCCGCCGTTGTTGACCGCGGGATTTGTCGCTGAGCCGGCGATCGAAGGAATGCGGCTGATCAAGTCGCCAAGCGTTACCGCGCCGGATTGCTGAATCGTTGAGTTATCGAGCGTTAGGACCGGCGAGGCAGTTTCCAGGTCGACGCGTCGTACACGCGAACCGGTGACGACCACTTCCTGCAACTGAGAATCGGGCGTTGGTCCGGCCAACGCATCCTCTGCTAGCGCGCGCTCGACCGGCAACGTACTAGCCGCAGTGCCGGCGGCAAGGGCCAACTGAATGGCACTGACTAGCTTCTTATTCACCATAAGGACGATCTCCCTGATAATTTTTTGGCAAACCCACCACTCGCGCCTATGCCAGAGCATCGACACGCGTACCAAACGCCAGGCCAACGAATACAGAAATCGGCTCTGGCGTTACCGAACCATACCGACTGTTGCCGGCGGTTCAGACCCATGTGCCCATAATCCTACACAGCCATATGTCCGGATGGAAGCGTTGTGGCGCGAAAGTCACGATAATTTCCATCGTGCGACGAACAACGAACCCGCTCTACAGGCGTGAAAAGCGAGGTTTTCGCGGAAGGCTCGCCGCTGTCCGCGGTTTCGAGACCACGCCGTGGTAGGGTGAGGCGATGGCGGGCGTGGCGTTTAAGCGACACAATCGACGGTTAGCGGCCGAATCCGGCGGTCCACCGGCTACCCGACTCGCCTACCCGGTAAGCGGCGTCGCCCAACTTCCGAGGCGTAACGATACCGATTTTCGAGCGCAGTGCAGAGAGGCCGCGCGCTCGGTGTGGAACGATTCCACCGGCTCAACAGCCAAGCAAGTCGACGGCGCGGAAAGTCCGGGGTGGTCAGAGGACCGCTAACCCACGACACTCTGTCAGCGGTGGCTTGTCATTTGTGGTAGCCGACAACCGAAACAATGAAATCCGCCGCCACGTTGTCAGCGATTAATGGCTCACCGGGGGATGCTGCTGTTGCTCCATGATGCGCAAGCCATCCGCCGTTCGATCATGCAGAGACGCAAGATCAGCCTCGCTCAGGCAAGTTATTTCCTTCTGCAAGTGCGAGCCCGTTTTCAAATCTGTGCGGCAGTACATGGTCTGTCCGTTCTGATTAACCAAGCGATAGCCCTTGGCCTTGGCCTCCGCGATCAATTTAGTGAGATTTGCATCGGTGGGCGGCGACGGCACGGCAGGCGCGGCCGGCGGCTGGACAGTAGTGGTGGCGCCGGCCGGGTCCAGGTTCTGCCCGGTCGATGCATTAGCAACGAGCGTATGAGCCGGTGGTGCGTCACTCGCACTCGGCGCGGATTGTCCAGCACAGGCACCCAACCCTAAAGTCAGGGCGATAAGAGACATCGCGCGCATATAATCTCCAAAGAAACTAATTGATGGATAGACTGAGGAGTCATTAGACCTAGAGTCTAACGGAACCCAATCCCTAAGTTGGAGTCAACATGCGTGAGCGGACACAATTTGGTGAAGCAACATCGATCCGTCTATGGCACTTCCGCTTGGGTTCTCTGGGAGTTTCGTTGGATGCGTAGATTCCTTATCTTGAGTTTTTCATTCTTGGCGATTTCTGGCTGTGCATCGCAGCCGCCCAACCAGGCGGCGGACTCAGGATGTGCGACCATCTCGGACGACGCGAGCAGGCTTGCGTGTTACGACCGCACGCGGGTCGCGGGTTCGAGGGGCGCCCCTGCGGGAAGCGCCGCGTCTCAGGCCGTGCCGCGACCTGATCCGGCGGCAGCACCAGAAGGGGCGAGCTTCGGCGACAACCCGAAATTGCACGCGAAGAACAAGGTCGACGATATTCCGCAGACGTTGCACGCTGCAGTCACGAAAGTCACGGCGATCGCCGGTGGAATGTATCTCGTCGCTCTGGACAACGGACAGGTCTGGCAGACGACCCGGTCGGACTGGGCCATCGAGTTCAGTCGCGACGATAACGTGACAATTAAACGGCTGCCGCTCGGGAGCTATGAGATCTCCGACGACGAGGATCCTCGGACGGTATCGGCCAAGCGTATCAAGTGATTGCACCGCTGTGACGCGAATCAGCCGCGAGCGTCACGGACTCAGTGACTACAGCACCGTATTTGGCGTGGCGGCCTCAATGTAGAGGATCGGGTGATGGGTCGGATTGTTTCACTCGCCGAGGCCACGACACTTGCGAAATCCGGCGACCCGCAGGCCCAGTACGCCCTCAGTTCTCTATTGCACCAACGCGGCGAATTCGATGACAGCATCCGTTGGCTGCGGTTAGCTGCTGCCCAAGGGCTGGTCGCGGCGCAAGTAACATTGGCGAAGATTCTCATGTATGGGCAGCAGTGCGGGCGCGATATTCAGCACGCAATTGAATTGCTTCGGCCCCTCGCACCCGGACAAGTCCAGGCGAATCTGCTGCTCGCCGAAATTCATGGCTTTGCCGCTCTGGATGGCTCGAACAGAGAGATCGGTCTTCGATATCTTTTCGCTGCGGCACGTATGGGCGAGGCCGGCGCGCTTCGCCAGCTCGCGCTGCTCAGTGCATGCCATCATCGTTGGGACCTGGTGCGTCCGTTGTTGGCCCATGCAACCCGACTGGGTGACGCCGTGGCCGGATACGCGCTCGCGTCCTGTTTTGCCGCGGGGATCGGCGGACCCGTGGAGGCAGGCAGGGCTCTAACAGTTATCGTTGGCGAACCTGCCCGCAGCCAATATCTCGCCAATTCCTTGGCGCAATCACTTCGCAGCCAAGCCGTTATTGCCGCCACGGAATTTCCTCCGGTGCCGAACCTTGATTGGCCCTTGGTTGATGCGGCGATTCCCGAATTAGCGGACGACATGCAACTGCCGATGGCGGAAACGTTGCATTCGGCGCCGCTGATCCAAAAGCTTTCCCATGGCGTTCATTCATTGGTGTTGGATGCGTTGATAAATATTGCCGCGCCGCTGGTTAGCCGTTCACACATCGTGGATGCCAGAACCGGTGACGTGCGTATCGATCCGATGCGTAACAGTTCGCACGTCACGCTCGGTCCACGTCATCACGACCATGTACTGGAAGCACTGGAGCGGAGCATCAGCATACTAACCGGGACTTCCATGATGCACGACGAATTCCCTCAGATACTGCGATACCGGGTGGGCGAAGAGTTCAAGCCACATGTCGATTACTTCAATGAAAGCGGCGCCGGAGCTTACCAATCGCTTGCGCTTGGAGGGCAACGCGCACAGACCGTGTTGATCTACTTGAATGATGGTTATGACGGTGGCGCGACATCCTTCCCCGCGCTGCAGCTGGACGTCAAAGCGGGTCGCGGCGACATTCTCCATTTTCGCAACCTCGACGCAGACGGACGCGGTAACAGAGAAAGCCTGCATGCGGGCGCTCGCGTAATCAATGGTGAAAAATGGTTACTCTCGCTTTGGATTCGCAGCTCAAAGTATCCGCTCCGCTGCGCTTGGTAGGCGCGTCGGAGCGCGCGTGAATGCGCCGACGCGAGATGGCGTCCTCGCAAACCCTTAATCTCTTACCCTATGAATGATTTCGTTCATGATCTGCAACCCGGTCCTTGCCAATCATGACGAGTCCGGCGTGAGATTGACGCACCCCGCATTAGTATCCAGACTCCTGTGCATGTATCGCACGTCTACGTTCGCGCTGTTGATGATCGGATTTGCGTATGGCTCGACTGCGACCGCGGCTTGTTCGATCAAGGTCATTGCGGAAATCCCGGTCTCGGTCGAACATAACCGACCGCATATCGACGGCAGGATAAATGGACAAGCGGTGCGCATTCTGCTCGACACTGGGTCGACATTCAGCTTTGTCACCGCGGCTACGGCAAAACGACTCGAGCTGCGCCTCGTCGGTGCCGACGGATTGACTGTCAACGGCGTTGGCGGCCGAGCTAAAGCATTTTCGACATATGTGAAGCGCTTGGAAATGGGGAATTTTCCGCCGAGCGACCTCACAATGATCGTGCTGGAGTCGAACAAAGAGAATGCAAGGCGAACTCACCGGTCGGATTTGGTGCTTGGCCAGGATTTTTTCTCCAATTTCGTGACTGAATTCGATTTCGCCCACGGAATCGTCCGGCTTTTGCGCACCCAGGATTGTCGACCAGAACAGCTCGCCTATTGGTCGAAGCAGTTCTCGATGGTCGAACTCGACCGATACGCGGGAGACTCGCCGAGCATTCCTATAACGGTATCAATCAATGGAAAGCCTGTTGCGGCCGAACTCGATTCGGGCGCACAAACGTCAGTTCTCACGCGCGCCGTGGCGGAGAGTGTGGGCATGAGCATCGACGACTCGACACGCGGCGCGATTTTTGGAGTCAGCGGCAAGCCGGTGGAATCTTGGATTGGAACGTTCTCGAGTCTTGAAATCGGGGATAACGAGACGATCCAGAACGCAAAGCTTCGCGTCGCGGATCTTTTCAGCGGCACGGCGTCTACGACCACTGGTTCGCACATCAATAAGGTCGCCGATGGGATGCCCTCAATGCTGATTGGCTGCGATTTCTTCATGTCCCACCGAATCGTCGTGCTCCCCGCAGAACGCAAACTGCTCTTTTCATATAACGGGGGCGCGATATTTCAGGCGATTGCGCCGGCCACCCCATCCGCTGAGTCAGACGATTCGGAAACTCCATTTTAGACATTGTCACATTGTCGATGACCTCGACGTGTCGCCAACTTCACCAGGCCGGTAACAAAATCCTCTACACGCTAGACTTTTCCCGGTCGCCATCTATTGCAACACTAGGGAATAAACGTTGCGAGGGCGCGCTCAAACCGGGAGTCAGTTTTCGATGAAATGGATTCAGTTTGGTTGCATGGTCCTCCTTTTTTGCACGGCAGCCATGGCGGCACCTTCGCCGGACTATTTCTTCCGTGACTATCAATTCTCCGACATGGTCATTTCCCCAAGTGGCCGATATTTGGCCACGCTCGTCAGCGCCGAGGGTGCGACGAATATCATGATCATCGACCTGGTTGGCAACACCAAACAGATGATCACGAAGTTCGTCGCGCCGGCGAATGTGCAGAATTTGCGCTGGAAATCTGACGACCGATTGGTGTTCGTCTCGCGCAATGTCAACCAGGCTAAGAATCACGTGCATGATCTGGCAGCCGTAAAGCGTGATGGCAGCGATTATCACTTCTTGAGCCAATACCTAAGCACGGAGCCTTCGCAAAATTTCTGGGGTATCGTCGACTGGCTGCCGGAGGATCCGGATTCCGTGCTCTGGGCCAGCGCGCCTATCGGCAACCCTTACTATGCGGTCTCGGTGCTGGGTATTTCGAGCAACACTGCCATCCGCGCACGGGGTCACGGCTTCGCCACCGCAGGCGGCCGTAACTGCTGGTACGTCACCGATCATCACGGCGATCCGCGGATTTGTTTCACACACGAAGATGATCTGTCCAATCAGCTCAATTACCGCGCCAATGCCGGTGCGAAATGGGAAACACTGGCCGTGTTCCGACCTGGGGAAGGCCTTGTCCGTCCGCTCGCGTTTGCGCCTGACGACAACGGAATCTACGCCCTTTCGAATCTGGATCGAGCGACGTTTGCTCTATTCGAGTTTGATCCGCTATCGAAGCGGCTCGGCAAATTGGTGTTCGAGGCGCCAGGCACGGATATCGTCAACGGAGTATTCGGTACCGATGGGCGCACGTTGATCGGCGTCGTGTACGGGGACGACTATACCGAAGTGCACTTTCTGGACCCTCATTTGGCCGCCATTCAAGCGTCCATGACTGCGGCCTTTCCTGGACGGCACGCGATCATTTCCAGTCAATCGAGCGATGGGGGGCGCGCAATCGTGTTTGTCCAGAGCGAGTCAAATCCGGGCAGCTATTATCTCTATGACGAAAACAAGCGCGCGGTAGAGAAGCTGGCCGATCTCGCCCCCTGGATCGACGGGCAAGCGATCACGACGCAAAAGTCGGTGCAGATCAAGACTCCTGACGGAACACTCTTGCAGGGCTATCTGAACACACCGACCGGTTCGAGCACCCTGAACTTGCCGCTCGTGCTCATGCCCTCGGCGGCCCCCGGAGGTCGGTTCGGGGCCGGATGGGCGCCAGTCGTACAGTTCTTGGTTTCGCGCGGCTACGCGGTGTTGCGGGTCAACGGCCCCGTCGCGCGCAACGGCATTGGTCTTGGCGCCGCGCAAGCTTCGGGCGCCCAATGGACTCTCGCGGACGTGCAGTCGGCGATCGTGGCTAGCACGGACTGGGCCGTCACGGAAAGGATTGCCGACCCGCGACGCATTGCGATTCTCGGCACTGACTTCAACGGCTACGTCGCGTTGATGGCGATGGCCGCGAGACCGGAGTTTTTCAGGTGCGGCATCTCCTACGGCGGTGAACTGGACTTGCAGCATCTCTTCGACCGATACGCCTCGAGCAACGGTCTCAAGCGGGAACGAGCCGCGGCTGAAATCTCGTATTGGGAGAGTGTCGTCGGCAGCCGTAAGAACGTGGAATATCTGCGGGCGCAATCGCCTCTCTACAACATCGCGCGATTCCAGGCACCCATATTTCTTGCATACAGCACTGAGGACCTGATTGTGCCCTTCGCTGATGCCAAACAAATGCGCGATGAATTGACGCGTGCACACCAGAACGTAGTGCTTTTCAGCAAGGCCGACGAACCTCATCTGTTCGAAAGGACCGAGAACAAAGTCGAGCTGTTCACGCAAATTGCGAGTTTTCTCGAGTCGTGCAATCCGACCGACAGTGCCGCGCACTGAACGGATTCAAGGTTTCGGGGGACCCGGGAAAAACGCGTTCGTCCGGCGTACGTAGTCGGCATACTTCGGCCGGCGCTCGCCGATGTCCTTCTCGAGCAAAGTGACGCCCGAAACGCGCATCAAGAGCACCGACATCAGGATCGGCCCGGCGAGGCTCCACCAAGCGCCCGCGGCAAGCGCGATCAGGAACAGTCCCCACCAAACACAAAAGTCCCCAAAGTAGTTTGGGTGGCGCGTCAGACGCCAAAACCCCTGGTCCATGACCTTGTCCTTGTTATTGGGATCGGCCTTGAAGCGGCTCAGCTGCCAATCGCCGCCGGCTTCGAACACGAAACCGACCAACCAGACGAGCGCACCGATATAGTCGAGTACATTCAGCTCGCCCTTGCTCCCAGCCGCGCCCAGCAGAGGCAAGGAGATGATCCACGCGAGCACTGCCTGGAGCAGAAAGACGAGATAGAGGCTCTTCACCGCGAAATTCGGCTCGTTGCGCGCGCGGATTTGCTGGTAGCGTCGATCCTCGCCATGCCCCCAATTGCGCCAGGTGATGTGAATCGCGAGCCGCAGGCCCCAGATACTCACCAGCGCGAGCGCGAGGTTCGCACGCGCGCCGTCCGCGGGCAGCACATACGCATAGGTGTAAGCGGCCATGATGAAGAGCAAAGACCAAAGGCTGTCGACGATCGCGACATTGCCCTTGTACAGGCTCAGCAGCCACGTCAAGAACGCAGCAAACGCGAGAACGCCCAAGCCGTAGAAATAAACAGGAACGAGACCCATCACCGAAGTTTACCGGCAAGGGGCGAGTCGCGCTTGCCGTAGTTCCTGCATTGCCTGCTCGGTGGCCGCTTTTCGGTCTTGCGGCGCAAACTCGATCGTCGTCTTGAAATTATTGCCGTCCTTATCGCGCAAGTCAGAGACGCCGTCGTAGCGAACCAAAACGCGGTCGGCTGCGCTGTACGACACGTCGATTCCGGGCAGGAACCAGCCCCAGATACCCGAGAGCTTCAGTCGAAATACCTCCACGGGGGTACCGTGGACCTGATCGCTACGCAGATGTTCGACCTCGAAGCCGTAATCGTCGAGCCGGCTTGGTACCAGAAACCGCATCTCGAGTGGCTTACCCTGCCGCAGAGCGTCCCAATGCGCCTGCACGAATTCATCGAAGCCGGCATCGGCAACCAGTCCTGGCACGCTCGGCAAGGGCCCGGACTTCTCGGCATCACGCGCGCTCGCCCTGAAGAAAACCGTGCGAGTCGCAGCGCCCGCGCTCAAGCCGGAGGGAGGCTGGCTCGACTGAGCGGCGACTGTGCGTATTCCCTCTCGCATGCCGTCGCTTACGTCATCGACCAAAAAATCGGGAGCGAGC
>Ga0116231_10008121_pt1 | contig 18628 bp, 15 predicted proteins | sample S1TSphgellanicum_2_FD_89695 | JGI IMG/M metagenome (GOLD analysis project Ga0116231, IMG submission 89695) | Host-associated microbial communities from peat moss isolated from Minnesota, USA - S1T2_Fd - Sphagnum magellanicum MG | ecosystem: Host-associated > Plants > Peat moss > Unclassified...
GCCTCGGCTTGATAGCGGTGATGGAGATAGAGCGGGACGAGCACGTCCTCCATCGTCGCGAGCGGCATCCCGGTGCGGATCGCCGTTTCGCCGAAGCGCGCGAGCGCCGCGCGGCGCACGGCCATCTCGTGCTGCAGCGCCCTCACCGCGTCGCTTCCGCTATCCCACAGATGCGTCTGCGGATGCGCGCTGCCGGTCGGCCGCGCATCTTGATCGGTCAGGAACAGCAGCCCGCGCGCGCGTGCGTCGGAGAGAATCTTCGCAAGGCGCGGACCGGCCGTCGCTTCGTCGGGGACGGTGCTGTAGCCGTAGGTAATCGAAACCTTATCCCAGGCGCCGATTCCACTCGCATACGCGTCGCCGAGATCGATGCCGCCGGACGGTGTCAACGCGACGACGGGCGGCGGGTAATCCATCACCGAGGCGCGCCCCTCGGCGCTGGCGATGTAATTATGCGCGAGGCCGAGCGTGTGTCCCAGTTCATGCGCGGCGAGTTGACGCAGGCGTGCCAGCACCATCGCCTCGATCGCCTTCGGGCGCTCGTCGCCGCGCGCGTACGGCGAGAGCAGCCCTTCGCCGAGCAAGTAATCCTGGCGCATGCGCAGCGCGCCGAGCGTGACGTGTCCCTGGATGATCTCACCGGTACGCGGATCGGCGATCGCGTCTCCGTAGCTCCAGCCGCGCGTCGCACGATGCGCCCATTCGATCACGTTATAGCGCACATCGAGCGGATCGGCACCGGCCGGCAACACGTCGACGTGAAAGGCGTCCTTGAACCCCGCCGCCTCGAACGCCGCATTCCACCAACTCGCGCCTTCGACGAGCGCCGTCCGCACCGGCTCGGGTGCGCCGCGATCGATGTAGTACACGAGCGGCTTGACCGGTTCGCTGAGCGCCGCCGCCGGATCTTTCTTCTCGAGCCGATGGCGCACGATGAAACGCTGCACGACCGGATCGCCGAGCGCTGCGGTGCTATCGGTATACGTAAGATCGAAGAACCCGCTGCCCGGCAGACTGCGGCGCGGAACGTAACCGGGCTCCGGCAACGCAATGAATTCTTGCCGTTCGCGAACCGTGATCGCGGTCGCCGTCGGTGCGACGTCGTAGACGTATTGCCCGGGGTTCGATCCGGTGAACGTCATCAGCGCATCGATAACCGTGTTGCGAGGAAACGCCTTGAGACCGTCCGGATCGATAGCACTGCGCGCCGGCGAGAGCACGAAGTCGCCTTGATCGGAACGCTTGAGTGCCCCGATTACGCCGTGCGCATCGTGCAGCGCAAACTCCGATCCATCCACTAGGACGTGTCCGTTCGATGCGGCCTCGGCCGCGAATCCCCACAGAACGGACGTGGCGAACGACTCGGTCACGGCGCGGCGCACATCGGGATCGCTTGCATCCGAACGGAACGCGAGATTCGGCTGCAGCATCAGCACTTTAGGTCCGCGCCGCACGAAGCGTACGAGCTTCGTTTCGCCGGTCTGACCGCGATCGAGACCGATATCGTTACTTCCGACGCCCTCGGGCAACGCGGTGCGGTAGATCATATCCGTATCGAGCGGAACATCGAGCCAAAGTTGCCCCTTGCTCTCATCCCAATACATCGCGACGAAGCCGTCGATGCGCGTCAACCCATGGACCTTCTCGGCAATCGGCGGCAACGTCGTTTGTGCCACCGCGACGAGCGGCAAACACAGCACGGCAAGCGCGGAGACGACGACCGCGGCAAGCGCAGCGGAACGACGGAGCATTGCTAGACGACGAGTTCCCGACTGACGCTGCGTACGTCGAATTCCAGTTCGAAAGCGGTGCCGGGTGGATCGCCGGGGACGAGCGTAAAGCCGGCACGCGAGAGCGGGTTGCGCGAGAGCGGATCGACGATGATGCCGTCGATCGCGTGGCGCGTGTAGATTTGGAATCCCGTCGCGCGCGCGGGATCGCCGCCGAGTTCGGTGATGCGATCCGTCAGCCAGCCCAGAATGAACGCCGCCTTCTTTTGCATCCCCGCGGACGCGTAATCGTGGCCGGCGATCATCTCGCCGCTATCGCTGATATCCGGCCGGCCGGAGATGACGTAGTCGCAGGCGGACGGTGTCGCTTGCGCCGGCGCGGGGACGGCGAAGGTGAAGGCGTGGATCGAAAGCGCCGCCGGCGGATCGACGAGCGGCGCCATGTTGCTGCGCGCCTCGGGACGCACGTCGCCCGGAACGACAAATCCGGCATCGTGCAGTGCAACCGCATAGGCAGCGTTGGCCGCCGCGCCGTCGGCACCCGAGAGCGGCGCCGGCAAGCGCAGTTCGACCGCAGCGAGCGCGCCCGGCGGACGTCCTTGCGCCGTGATGAACGCGCGCATCGCGCGCAGTCCGGGTTCGAGCAACGGCCGGTTCAGAAACCGTACGCGGTGGAATTCATACCCCGGCTGCGCTGCAACCCCGCGCGAGAAAAACTTCCCCGGCGCATCAGCGCGAAAGCCCGCCGCACCGGGGGCGTCGACGACATGCGCCGTTTCAGGTGCGGCGTCGCTTGCGATCGCCAAGGTGGCAAGAAGACCGCCGGCCGATGCCAGCATCGCGCGCCGCTTCATCCGGCTCACGTTCGCCTTGCCGTCGATGATTCCGGCCGCTCACGTGCGCAGCCGAACGCGCCGCGTTTGTTCGCTAGCGGCGATAGCCGTAGGGGCGATAGACCGGGCGATAGCCGCCGCGAACGAAATAGCCGGGGCCGCGAACGCCGCCGTAAAATCCAACGCCGATCGAGGGGGGATAGCCGTAGTAAACGGGCGCCGGGACGTAGACCGGATACGGAACGTACGTATACGCCGGATAAGCCGGCGCCGCATAGCTCGGTAAGGTATTTTGCGGCGGGGCCGGTGCGGTATCCGCCGGCGCCGGGGCTTCCGGTGCGGCCGGCTCGCGGGGTCCCTCGATGCTGATGGCCGTGGCGTCAAAATAGCTTCCGGCGTTATAGCCCGTGAGCAAGACGCGATCGCCGACGGCGAGTTCCGCGCCGGCGGGCCGCGTCCGTGCATCGCTGGCGACCGTGACGTCGTCGTCGTAGCCGTCGTTGTCCTGGATGACCACACGCAATTCGCCGTTGACGCGATCGACCGACTCGACGACACCGGCGAGATGCTTGTTCGCGAGCGGTACCGTCATCGGCGGCGTCGTCTGCGCGAACGCGGGCGCGATCGTCGCCGCGATGAACAGAGCTGGAATTCCAATCGCTTTCACTCGAAGTCTCCCGGACGCCGGTACGGCGGCACGAATGCAAAACCGCGGAACGCGTAGCGCGCGGCGGCAATACGATGATGATACCGGTACGGACGTCGCGCGCGATGAGTCTTTCATTAGGAATTGCCGTGAAGCGTTGCCGCATCGACCAAGCGAGCGACGGGGACACGAGCGTCATCGGAGCAAAAACCGCTTGCATGGATGGTCGATACAAGTGGGTCGCGCTCTCGAACACGACGCTCGCAATCTTCATGTCGGCGCTCGACGGATCGATCGTCATCATCGCGTTGCCCGCGATTTTCCGCGGTCTCGGCCTCGATCCGCTGGCTCCCGGCAACATCGCGTACTTGCTCTGGATGATCATGGGCTATCTGCTCGTGCAAGCCGTCTTCGTCGTAACGCTCGGACGGCTAGGCGACATGTTCGGCCGCGTGCGTATCTATAATGCCGGCTTTCTGGTGTTCGCAGTTGCGTCGGTGCTGCTCTCGTTCGATCCGTTCCGGGCGGAAGGCGGCGCGCTCTGGTTGATCGCGTGGCGGGTGATGCAAGCGCTGGGCGGCTCGATGCTAACGGCCAACGCGGCCGCGATTTTGACCGATGCGTTTCCCGCGAATCTGCGCGGTCTCGCGCTCGGACTCAACCAAGTCTCCGGCCTCGCGGGCCAATTCATCGGTCTCGTCGCCGGCGGCGTGCTCGCGGTCCTCGATTGGCGCGCCGTATTCTGGATCAACGTTCCGATCGGGATCTTCGGTGCGATCTGGTCCTACCGCAGTTTGCGCGAGATGAGCGCACGCACGGGCGGCCGGCTCGATTGGTGGGGGAACCTTACGTTTGCGGCCGGTCTCGGTTCGATCCTGATCGCGATCACGTTCGGGATCAACCCGTACGGCGATCACGCGATGGGTTGGACGAATCCCGTCATCATCGCCGAACTCGCCGGCGGCACCGTGCTCCTCGTCCTCTTCGCGATCATCGAAGCACGTGCAGCCGAACCGATGTTCGCGCCCACGCTCTTCCGCATCCGCGCATTCGCGGCCGGAAATGTCGCCTCGCTCTGTGCATCCGTCGCGCGCGGCGGTTTGCAGTTCATGCTCATCATCTGGCTGCAAGGGATTTGGCTGCCGCTGCACGGCTTCGATTACGATCGAACGCCGCTGTGGTCGGGGATTTTCATGTTACCGCTCACGGCGGGATTTCTGATCGCCGGTCCGATCTCCGGAGCGCTCTCGGACCGCTTCGGCGCACGCGGCTTCGCGACGGCCGGTATGCTCCTCTCGGCGGCAAGTTTTGCCGGGCTGATGCTCTTGCCGGTCGATTTCGCGTACGGGCCCTTCGCGCTGCTCGTGCTGATCAACGGTCTCGGCGTCGGGATGTTCAGCGCGCCGAATACCTCCGCGATCATGAGCAGCGTGCCGCCCGAGCAGCGCGGCGTCGCCTCAGGGATGCGTGCGACGATTCAGAATTCGGGCTTGTCGCTCTCGGTCGGCGTCTCGTTTTCGCTCATGATCGCGGGACTCGCGCTCAGTTTACCGCAAACGCTGACGGCCGGCCTCGCCGCGCACGGCGCCCCGCTCGCAAGCGCGCGGCAAATTGCAACGCTGCCGCCGGTTGCCTCGCTGTTTGCCGCGTTTCTCGGCGAGAACCCGATGCAACATCTCCTCGCGCAAACAGGCGCCCTGGCGTCGATCACGCCCGCAAACCGTGCCGTCCTCACCGGACGAACGTTTTTTCCGAATCTCATCGCGGCGCCGTTTCACGAAGGTCTCTTGACCGTCTTCGGCTTCTCGCTTGCGCTGACGTTGCTCGCAGCGCTCGCATCGGTGCTGCGCGGAGCGCGCACCGTCAGTCCTCCGCTGCCGGCCGCCGTTCGGCGATGATGGGTTCCAAACGCCGGTCCGGGACGAACCACATCAGCGCTAGCGATACGAGGAACACATCGGCGACGACGGTCGAGGCAAATGCGATACCGACCGCGCAAACGGTGATCACGAGCGACGTCTTCCCTTTGCGATCGGTCGCGACGGCGCGCGCGAACGGCGAGTCGCGGCCGTTGACCGCGATGAGCGCGGTTTGCAAGAGCGTGTAAGCAACGGCATCCATCAATAAAACGAATGCGTAGAGCGCCGTCGGGACGGCAGCGCCGGGATTCTCGCCGAGCCAGGCCGTTGTGAACGGGACCAGCGAGAGCCAAAAGAGCAGGTGCAGATTCGCCCACATCGCGCGTCCATCGATCCCGCCGGCCGCGCGCAGCATGTGATGGTGGTTGTTCCAGTAGATGCCGATGAACACGAAACTCAGCACGTAGGCGGCGAGCGTCGGCAGAATCTCACGCAACGATCCAAGCGCCGTCCCATGAGGCGGATGCAGATCGAGGACCATGATCGTGATGATGACCGCGATCACGCCGTCGCTGAACGCTTCGAGGCGTCCGCCTTCGGTCGAGAACCGTGCGTTCACGGCAGGAGCTCAAGAGCGGCGTACACGATAGGGAGCGCCGTTACACCGGCCGCCGCGCCGGCCCTCTCCCCAGCGAGGAACGCCAATGGCCGACTCACTCGTACCCGACGGCTGGCCGGAGATCAGCGTCGCCGGCTGGGCTTCGACGAAACGGAGCCTGCACCGCTACGCGCAGCTGCTCGGCAAACTGCGTCTCGCGCTCTCGCCCGCACAACCGAATTGGATGTTCACCGCGCTCTTGCCGACGGCGCGCGGATTTTCTACCGGGTTGATACCGTGGCGAAGCGGCGCGGTGACGGCGGAGCTCGACGTCTTCTCATCGCAGATCAGCATCGAACGGAGCGATGGCGAAGAGCGCACGATCGCACTCGTCCCCGCCCGCACGGTAGCCGAGGTCTACGCCGACTTCACCACCGCACTCGGTGCGCTCGGGATCGCATGTACGATCACGCCGGTTCCGCAAGAAGTTCCCGACACGACGCCCTTCGACGAAGACCGGCGCCCCGCGGCGTACGATCCGCGGGCCGTCCAGCGTTGGTTTGCGGCGACCGTCGCGGCTGCGGGGATCTTCGACCGCTGGCGCGCGCACTTTTTCGGCCGCAGCGGGATTCAACTGTGGTGGGGCGCGCTCGACATCGCGGTGATTCTCTTCAACGGGAAACGCGTCGCGCCGCCACTCGATCGCGGGTATCTCATGAAATACGATCTCGACGCCGAGCTCATGAACGCGGGCTTGTACTTCGGCGATGAATCGACGCCGCCGTACTTCTACGGGTACATCTATCCCGAGCCCGCCGGTGCGGACGGGCTGCCGATCGCACCGGGGACCGCTTCATGGTCGGCCGCGATCAAGGAATGGGTGTTGCCCTACGATGCGGTGCGCGCCGCGGCCGATCCCGAAGCCGAGATCCGCGCGTTCCTCGATGCGCTCTATGCGAATTGTGCGAAGTATGCCGGTTGGGACCGCGCCGCGCTCTCGTACGATGCGCCCAAGCGTTAGGGCGATGCCGAAATCAGCGTGAACGTATCGGGATCGACTTCGTAGTTGCCCGGACCGACTTGCGCGTTCGGAACCGCGCAGATGACGCTATTGTCCGGTCCCCAGATGACGACCAGGTTCGGCGGACCGCACGGCGTCTGATAGAGATTGTAGTCCGCGAGCAGCTCGGCACCCGGCGTGTCGGGATCGACTTGATACGACGGGTACTCGAGTTGATCTTGTGCGTCGTCGTACGCACCGTACGCGGTGTAACCGCCAAGCGACGCGATGGCGAACGATCCCCAAAATCCGCCGCCCCAATAGATCGGTGCGGGCTGCCACGGAACGCCGTGATTCCACCCGTAGTGGCCGCCATCGCCGTGCGCGTTGCGAAGGACCGGGCCGGTGAAACGAGCGTGGAACGGACCGCCGGTCGCGTTCGCGGTGAACGACGGGTGCGCGTAGGCCGGCGCACCGTTCGGACGGCCGGCGACCGGCGCCGCCGCACGCGGAGCAGCCGGGGCGACGCGGGCTGCGGCCGGCGGCGCAACGGTATCGCGTCGGAGGTTGAATCCGCCGGGGGCCGCTGCGGCCGGGCGCGGCGCCGGTGCGGCCGGGCGCGGCGCCGGTGCGGCCGGGCGTGCGACCGGCGCCGCGGCACGGGGCGCGGGGGCGGCCGCACGCGGCGCGGGCGGAGCGGGGCGATCGCCGCCGCGCTGCGCGAATGCAAGCGACGGCACGAAGAACGGGAGCAACAGCGCGAACGCCGCGATCGAACGTCGATTGGTCATTTGAGTTGGTCCAGCGTTCCCTTCACCGAGACGTACGTTCCGCGTATCGTATGTAACAACACCATCACCTCGTGCGGACCGAGCCGGTCGCCGGAATGCGGCAACCGGACCGCATCGCCGGTCATGTTCGTATAGACCGTCCCGTGTTCGAGGGCGATCGTATGCGCCGTGCCGTGGTCGTGATAGATCGTTTTGTAGGGCAGGCAGCGCTGCAGGCCACCGAGGTACGTGCAGGCTCCGCTGGTCACCTCGAGCATGCCTTGGCGATCGCTGCTGCGTAGCGACAGCGTTGCGCCGGACATGCGCATCATGACGTGGTGATAGATCTGCGTCGTCCCATCGGCTTGCTGGATACGCGTGGTGCCTTCGGCGACGGCCGGGAATGCGTGCCCGATCAGTGCGCCGAGCATGACCGTCGCGACGGCGATGATTCGAAATCGTGCCAAGCAGAACTCCTCCGACCAACGGATACCCGTCCGTCTTATTCCCGTAACGAAATTTTTCCGCCACTGCTGCGGATCGATGCGCAGTGATGCGGAAGGGGCGTAACGAACGGTACGGTCGACCATGCCGATCGCCACTTCGCGCAAGAAATCAACCGCCGCGCCGCTGCCGCGTAGTCGCGACCGGCGCGCGGAGATCATCAAAGCGGCGCGCGACGTGTTTCTGGAACGCGGCTACGCGGGCGCGAGCACCGACGAGATCGTCGCGCGCAGCGGTGGATCGAAAGAGACGCTCTACACCCACTTCGGGAACAAGCTCGGTCTCTTCCGGGAAGTCATCGTGGTCGAGCTCGACCAGCTCTTCGCGCCGTTGCACGCCCACCCGGAGGGAACGCCGCTGGAACGGCTGAGGCTTGCGGCACGCTCGTTCGTGCGTCAGTCGATGCGTCCCGAAGCGATCGCGCTGATGCGCATCTTGATCGGTGAAGGCGTTCGGATTCCCGAGCTGACGGCGCAAGTCAACGAAATCGCGGACGAGAAAATCATCGGCGTCTTCGCGGAGCTGATCGCGGCCGTTCAGGCGACCGGCAAGATGAAGGGCGAACCGGCGCGGGCGCTCGCCGAGGTCTTTAACGACCTCTTGCGCGGCGGGACGGTCATGCGCATCCTCTTCGAACCCGGGCTCACGTTTCCAAGCCGCAAACTCGATGCATACACCGACCTCTGCCTGGAACGCCTGCGCAAGCTCGCGCGTTAGGCGCCGAATTCGATCTCGACGTCGCCACCCGTGCGCGGCTTGCGCATGATGAAAACGAGCGGAACGGCGATCGCGGCGAAGAGCGCGACGGCGAACGAGGTATCGGCGTAGGCCATCACCGCCGACTGACCGGTGACGATGCCGGCGATCGCGCCGAGCGCGCTCGGCGGCGGGATCGCCGGGAGATGGGCGGCGGCGATATTGAGATTGCCGGCGATCACGGACTGATGAAACGCGAGACGCCGGTCGACCAGCGTGCTGAGCAGCGCGATCGAGACCGACCCGCCGAGCTGCACCGCGACGTTGATCCACGCGCTCGCGCTGCTGCCGCGCTCGCGCGGGACCGCACCGAGCACCGCGACGCTGATCGGAACGAAGAGAAACGCGACCGCCGCACCGCCGAGCACCAGCGAGCCGATGAAGATGCCGAAGCTCGCGTCCGGCGTCGTGACGGCACCCTGCCAGTAACACGACATCGCGGTGAGGGCGAAGCCGAGCGCAATGAAGTACCGCGCGTCGAGCCGCGTGATCATCGGGGCGATGAGGAGCGTAACGATCGCGATCGGGAGTGCCTTCACGAGCACGAGCTGCCCGCTCAGGGTGGCGGTGAAGCCGAGCGAGTTCTGAACGTACTGCGGCAGCACGTACTGCGTTCCCAGCAGCGCCGCGCCCAAAATCAGCGCGAGCCCGACCCCGGCCGCGAGGCTCCGGTCGCCGAAGATCGCGATATCGACGACGGGGTGCTTTGCGAAACGCAGCTCCCAGATGATGAGCCCGACGATTCCAGCGACGGCGACGAGACCGCACGCGAGGATGTTCGGGTCGTTGAACCAGTCGTAGCGTTCGCCTTCGCTCAAGACGTATTGCAGCGCACCTACGCCCGCCATGAGCAGCACGAGACCGACACCGTCGAGCGGCGTCCGGCGCGGCTTGGACGGATCGCGCAACAGCGCCGCCAAGATCAGCGCCGAGACGATCCCCGGTACGATATTGATCAGGAAGCAATAATTCCAGGTCAGGTTGTCGACGAGCCAGCCGCCGATCGGTGGACCGAGCGCCGGGCCGCCCACGGCGCCGAGCGCGAAAATCGCTTGACTCAGGCCGATCTGCGATTCGGGAAACGTATCGCGCAAGATCGTCTGGCCCGTCGCCAAGAGTCCCGCACCGAAAATCCCTTGCGCGATCCGGAAGCACACGAGTTCGCCGATCGAGGACGATACGCCGCACATGAACGACATCGCCGTAAAGCCCGCCACCGAGATGATGAAATACCGTTTGCGTCCGAGCACGGATTGCAGCCACGGGATGATCGGAATGACGATCACGACGGCGATCGTGTAGCCGTTGATCACCCAGGTCGCTTCGTCGATCGAAGCGCCGGTGTTGCCTTGGATCGCGGGCAGCGCGACGTTGGTGATGGTGGTATCGAGCGTTTGTAACAGCGCGGCGAGCATCACGCCCACGACGATGAGCGTCCGTCGCGCGCCGTATTCGACGACGGACACCGGGGCGAGCGCGGCGTTCACGCGCGCGCGACCAGCCCGGGTTCGGCGAGCTTTCGCAGGCGGCGCTTGAGGCGGCCCTGTTCGGAGACCGTCAGCAAGCGCTGACCGAAGTCGTCCGCGAGGATATCCCCAAGGCGCCGGAACGCCGCGAGCGTGTCGGCGGCGGCCGGCCGCTCGACGATCGCAATCGCGACGTTCATGAACCGCGCGAGCGCGAGATAAAACTCCGTCCACGCGCCGCTCGGCCCGGCAGCGTCGGTTTGCAGCGCCCGGTTGAAGTTCGCGACAACGGCTGCAGCGGGAAACCGGTGGCCGATCGCGCGCTCGACCGCCTGAAGGTCGCTCGCCAGGCGGGCCATCGCCCCCGTGGCATCGGCATCGAGCGGGTCGACGCCCCGGCGGGTCGCCGGCAGCGGAAACATCGTGTTAAGCGCGTTCATCGCATGCCTCACTTACGAACCGTACTTAACGGTACGGAATGAAAGCACTATACGCTCGCCGGAGCCGGCTGTCAACGGGTGCTCGGCACCCGTGCCGGACTACGTTCCCTTCGGCGCGCCCACGTAGCGGATGTATTTGAGGAACAGCGCCGGCGTCGTCGAGAAACTATTCGCATCGCCGTAGACGGCGTAGAATTCGCTCTTGCCATCGCGCGCGAGGAAATGAAACGCGGCGCTGACGTTGCCGCCCGATACCGGAGCAAAATTTGGTGCGAACGAGTACGTCGGCAAAAACGACCCGATCAGCCGTCGCGCGCCGAAATCGAACTGCATCTCCTTGCTGATCTGGAAGTCGAGGCTCGCGCGCTCGAGCCATTGATTCGTGCGCATCTCGCCCGGATAGACGGAGAGATACTGATCCTCGTCGGTCTCGAGCGTGAGATGCACGCGCGGGGCGAGCCGCAGCGTCGTCAGATAGGTCCAGGCGTCGAGCTCGCCGTGATAATACGGGCCGCCTTGATATTCGACATAGGTCGGCGTGGAGGTCGCGTACTTATACCCAACCAGAAATCCGTTGCTGTCGAACGGCAAGAATTGATTGGCGTACGTCCGCACCGCCTCTTCACCGTAGAACGCGTGGACGGTCAGCAAGTTCGCGAAATCGACGTTCACCTGACCCGACGCGTTGTTCTGCGACGGTTGCCCCAAATGGTCGTGAAAATTCGTATCGTAGCTGGTGAATTGGATGTCGTGAAGGATCGTATTCTTCTTGAACGGCACGGTCTGCGAGAGGAAGAGGCCCGGTCCGTAGATGTCGTTCTGCGCGACGTAGGCATCGAGCGGATCGAACTGCGATCCCATCCCTTCGTAGAGCAGAAATGCGGTCGTCGTCGCCGTCGCGTAGCCATAGCCGGTTTGAAGGTATTTCGCCTGGGACGGATCGGTGACGGTGGAGCCGTCTTCTTGCGCATAGTTCAGAAAGGCGATCTCATGCGAATGTTGATTGCCGTACCCGGTCGTGATGGAGGTCACGTCGTCGTGTAAGCCGGCAATGCCGTCGACGTCACCGTTGACCTCGACGTTTTGCAAATTGAGGCCGAACGAACGCGCGGTATTCGAGACCTCATAATCGAGCGCTTGCGCTTCGTCGGTGCGATCGACACCGACAGCATCGAGCGCCGCATACGTCAGCGGCCCTTGCGTACCTTCCAGCGCGTATCCGTCACGAAACGTCGGGATCGACGGCGTATACAAGAGCTGCGGGCTGTTGAAACTGGCAACGTTATAGTTGAACGGCGACCCTGCTTGCGTAAAGAATGGCCGCACCTCGGTGTACTGATGTGCGAATGCCGTCGGGGCGATCGTTTGCTGATCGGTCTCGACGTTCGAGTAGTCGGGATGGAGCGATGCGAGAATCGACGCCGTCGGCGCGACGGGAATGGCCAAGTCCGCCCCGACGCGCGAGGTGTCGCCGCCGTTCGCAGCATTGGTGAGTTCGCCCAGACCATACACCTGCGCGCGCGCGCGCGGCCGGACGACGGACTCCTTGGCACCGATCCCGGTTGCGGTTCCGAAATACGTCGCGTCGGAGACGCTCGATGCGTGATCGTTGAACGCCCACACGTCGAGCGTGTTTGCATGCACCGTGGCGCGTACGAACTGCACGCGCCAGTCGGTGCGGCCGCCGCTGCGGATCACGTTGAGTGGAATCCGTAAGGTCATCGTGTAACCAGCCGGCGTCCGCTTCGCATACGCGTTCCAAGCAGGCGTATAAGAGCTATTTTCACTCGAGGTCTGGTAGCGCGCCCCGCGCGGGTTGGCGAAGAACGCGTACTGAAAGCCCAGCGGACCGTTCGGCGAGAGATACACGCCGACGTAATCGTCGCTGATCACGCTCGAGCCGTTGGTTTCGTTGGCCTCGACGAACTCCTCATGCTGCGTTACGTCGAAGGCCACATCGAGCGAGGTCGCGTCCTGCGCGATCACGGCCGCCGTCGGTTCGTCCGCCGCCCGCCGGTTCGTGAAGTCGTACGTCAGCGCTACGCGCGTCGCCTTGGCCCACGAATCGTCGATGACGCCGTTGATGTTCGGTGGAGCATCGAGCAGCGGGACGGGGATACTCGTCGTCTGATCGGCCGCTCGCGCCGTCCCGGTTGCGGCGATGACCAAGCATAGCGATGACAAAACGAGACAGTTGACGAGCGACCGTAAGCGCAGCACGACCCTACCTACGGAACAGCGACCGCCGTGTTTCATGCTTCGCCGGCAAATTCCGATCCCGTCGTATCGGGGCGGGCCGCCCACCCGTTGCAGCGAAGCCGTTCTGCCCGCATGATTTCCCCGCGCCGATCGTACCGCTCCGAACTCGTCGCGCTCGCCGCGGCGCTGCTCGTCGCGTGCGCGGCGCTCACCTGGGCGATCTCGGTCGGCGCGGTGGCGTTTCCGTTCGGCGCGGTCCTCGCGCAGGTCGTCCATCCCGATCTCTCGACGCAGGCCGGGCGCATCTTGTGGGAGATTCGCATCCCGCGCGTTGCGATCGCGTCGCTCGTCGGCGCGTCGCTCGGCCTCGCCGGCATGCTTTTGCAGACAATGCTGCGCAATCCACTCGTCGATCCGTATCTCACCGGAACGAGCGCCGGCGCGGCCTGCGCGATCGCGATCGGCATCGCCGCCGGCGTCGCGAGCGCGGCCCTGCCGCTGCTCGCGTTCGTTGCGGCGCTCGCGACCGCGCTGATCGTTGCCGCACTCGCGCGCACCGGTACCGGCATCTCGCACGAACGGCTGATCCTCGCCGGGATCTCGCTCTCGGCACTCTTCGCCGGCGTCGTCACGCTCGTGATCTTGCTCTCGCCACGCGCGAGCACGTCGCTGAGCATCCTCGCATGGCTCGGCGGCAGCCTTGCCGGACGCGGCTGGAGCGACGCGCGCGTCGCGTCGATCTACGCGGCGATCGGCGTTGCGCTCGCGCTCGCGCTCGCCCCGATGCTCAACGGCTTGCGGTTCGGCGAGGCGCGCGCGCGCGCGCTCGGCGTCGACGTCGACCGCGTGCAGTGGGGCGTCGTCGGCGCGGCATCGCTCTTGACCGCGGCTGCCGTGAGCGTATCGGGGATCGTCGGCTTCGTCGGCCTCATCGTCCCGCACGTCACGCGCCGCTTCGTCGGCAACGATGCGCGGCTGACGCTGGTGACGAGCATGATCCTCGGCGCCGTGCTCGTCGTGCTCGCGGATACGATCGCGCGCAGCATCGATCCGCCGCTGGAACTACCGCTCGGCGTGCTGCTCTCGATGTTCGGCGTTCCGATCTTCATCTATCTCTCGTTCCGGCGGCGCGCCGCGTGATCGCGATCGACGCTGTTGCGCTCGCGTACGGCGGCTGCCGCATCCTCGAAGACGTCACGTTCACCGTTCGCGCGGGCGACGTGCTCGCGATCGTGGGGCCCAACGGCGCCGGAAAGTCCACGCTGCTGCGCGCGATCGCCGGCGCGCAGCCGCTCGATGCCGGGCGCATCACGTTCGAAGGCCGCCCCATCGCCGCGTTCGCGCCGCAGGAGCGAAGCCGGAACGTCGCGCTGATCGAAGCCGAGGGCGCGCCACCCGAAGGCTTGCTCGTCGAAGATGTCGTCGCCGCCGGACGGCTTCCGCATCGGCCGTGGTGGCGTTGGTCGTCGAGCGAGGGCGATCGACGCGCGGTCGACCGGGCGATCGCGCGGACCGGCCTCGCGCCGCTGCGCAACCGGCCGTTCGCGGAGCTCTCGAGCGGTGAGCGCCAACGCGTTTGGATCGCGATGGCCGTCGCGCAGGACGCGCGTGCGTTCTTGCTCGACGAACCGACCAGTCATCTCGATATCAAACACACCTTCGAGACGCTCGCGCTGGCACGCCGTCTCGCGCACGAAGACGGCGGCGCGGTCGTCGTCGTCCTGCACGATCTCAACGTCGCCGCCGCGTTCGCGGACCGCATCGCGCTGCTGGGCGAGCGAACGTTGCTCGCCTGCGATACGGCGGCGGTCGTGTTCGATGAAGCGCTGCTCGCGCGCGTCTACGGCATCCCGATTGCCGTGCGGCACGAACCGAACGGCGCCGTCCTCGCGTTCGCCGTACCACCTTCGCGCGTTGTGAGCTAGAGCGGCAGGGAGCCGCACGGTTCCTCTGGGAGAAAATTCCACATGTCGTGGCTCCGCATGCTCGGCCTCTCGGCTTTGGTGATCGCATCGCTCGCCGGCGTGAGCGGATGCGGCGGTTCCGGCGGTCGGGCCGAAACGCCGGCGACCGGCGCATCGCTCGCGGTGTTGCCCGGCGCATCGTCGGCGCCCCGATCGACAACGGCATCGAATGTCACGGTCTCGTTTCAAATCCCGGCCGCTGCGTCGAGCAATGCGACGCTGCAGGCGCTGAAGCGGAAACCGGCGTTCGTTTCGAGCGGGACCGACGGCGTCGTCCTGAGCGCGTATCTGCACAGCGACACGACGCACGCGAACCCGATCGCAAGCGCGGTGTACAACGTGAGTTCGGGGTCGTCGATCTGTACGGGGACGACGACCCGGACCTGTGCGCTGACCCTGGGGGTTTCGCCACCGTCGGGTGCGAGCGTCGATCTCGTCGTCCTCCTCTATGCATCCGCTCCGGTGAACGGTGCGATTCCGGCGAACGCCGCGCTGCTGGGGACCGGGACCCTGAGCGCGCAGACGATCGCGGCCAACGCGCAAAACGCGTTCACGATTACGGTACTCGGCGTGCCCGCGGCCGCGTCGATCGCGCTTGCGCCGCCGGGGACGGCGACTCTCGGCAGGAGTGCGACCTTACCGCTCATCGTAACGGTCTTCGATGCCAGCGGTGCAACGATCCAAGGGACCTACGCCACGCCGTTGACGCTGACGACCAGCGATACGACCGGCGCGACATCGTTCACCGTCAACGGCAACCCAGGCACGACGATCGCCGCCTCGACCGACACGGCGAACCTCGTGTACTCGGGCGCCGCGCTCGCGTCCGCGACGATCGGCCTGAGCGGCACGGGTCTCGGCGCGGGCACGGTGACCACGCTGGCGTTCGCGCCGAACGCGAATCCGCCGACGGCCAGCAGTTCCACGATCGCGCTCTCGCAAGCCGGCACGACGACCAGCGCGACGGTCACGATCAGCGAATCCGGATACACCGGAAGTTTCACATCGAGCGGCTGTTCCGGCATCGCGACCGTCACCCCGCAAACGGCATCCGGCGGGAGCCAAGTCTTCACGATCGCGGCCGGAACGAGCACCGGATCCTGTTCGTTGACGTTTACGGACACGAACGCGCAATCGGTCATCGTGACGGTCACGGTCACGGGTGCGCTGATGGCGAGCCCGACCACGCTGAGTTTCGTCTCCGGGACGACGACGCCGAAAACGTTCACGGCGACGGAGACCGGGTATACGGGCACGCTTACCGCATCCTCCTCGTGCGGCAGCATCGCGACGGTCTCACCGGCCACCGCAACCGGCTCGCCCGCGACGTTCACGGTCACGCCCGGCGCGACCGGGACCTGCTCGATCACGGTCCGCGATAGTCTCGGCAACACGACGGTCGTGACCGCGACGGTCGCAAGCCCGCTCAGCTTTTCACCGGCGTCTGTTACCTTACCGACGGACGGCAACGTGTCATCGCCGTTTACGGTCTATGAACTCGGCTTTACCGGATCATTCACGTTCTACCAGCCCGGCTCGACGTGCGGGGTGAACATCGCGAGCGTCAGCCCAAACTCCGCGAGCGGCCCGTCGGCACCGTTCACGGTCTCGCGCATCTACACGTCTTCCGGCACGTGCACGATCGAAATCGTCGATTCGCAAGGCCAAAGCATCATCGTGCCGGTGACCGCACCGGCACTCCAGCCGTTATCGGCGACGCCGGCGACGGTCACCATGCCGACGAACGGCACGACGACGGCGACGTTCACCATCAGCGAAAGCGGCTACATCGCGGCGTTCACGCCCACAACGAACACCTGCGGCACGTTCGTCACGGTGAGCGGCGGCACGGGAGGCACGTACACGCTCTCGCGCGGAAGGTCATCGGGCTCCTGCTCCCTCTCCTACACCGACATTTATGGACAATCCGTAAGCGAAACCGTCATCGCCCCCGCGTTGAACGCCGTGTCGCTCAGCGCGAGCGTCGTCTCATCGGGATTCGCGCGCGCCACGTTCACGGAGAGCGGATATGCCGGCGACGCAACGTACTCGACCACGTGCGCAGACGCGAACCTCTCGGATACGTCGACCGTCGGCTCGCCCGCCAGCATCACGGTCACCACGACGAACGTCCCGCAAACCTGTTCGCTTCAGGTGCTCGACGCGTACGGACAGGAAGCAACCGCCACGCTGAACTTTCCGGCCGTCGGTCCGTTGACGGCGTCGCCGGGGACGCTGACGATCGCGACCGGCGCCAGCGGAACGATCACGGTCAGCGATCCCGGCCTGAACGGGTCGATCAGTTCTTCCGCCTCCTCGTGTGCGAACGTTGCAACCGTCTCACCGGCCGCCACCGCGGGCGCGACCGGTACGTTCACCGTCACCGGCGTCGCGGTCGGGTCGTGCACGCTCACCTTCAGCGATCAAGTCGGCAACTCGACCACCGTCGCCGTCACGGTCGTGACACCGCAGATCACCATAACGCCCGGGACGGCCGGCTACAACGAGTTCACGGAAACGCTGCCGACCAACGGGCAGACCTCGCTTGCGATCACCGCGAGCGAACCCGGCTACTCCGGGACGTTCAATGTCACGACCAGCGGTTGCACGGGCGGAACGCTGCCGCTCGTCAGCCCGACGTCGGGCGCGACGACGTTCACGCTCTATCGTCCGTTTCCGTCTACCACGACCACCGGATGCGGGTTCTACATTGTCGACTCGAATTCAAACTCTGTCGAAGTAAGCGTAACGGCGCCCGCGCCGAACGCACTCTCGCTCTCGTACAGCAACATCACGCTTGCCACGATCGCAACCTTCAGCGCGATGGAGTCCGGCTACACCTACGGTTCGGGATTCACGGTGACGAATGGGTGCGCGAGCGCCGGCATTACGGTCAATGGGTTAGGATTGAACAACGGCAGCGAGACCTTTAACCTGAACAACGGTGCTAGCACCTCCGGAACCTGCGCGATCACGGTTACCGATGCGTACGGCCAGTCGCAGTCGATCAACGTAACGTACGGCCCGGCACCGTAGCCGGACTCAGCGCCGCAGTGGCGCGATCTCGCGGGCGAGCGCTTCCGCGACGTCCACGACGCGCGGGCCGGCGCGAAAGAGATCGTCTTCATCGACGGTGACGATCCGATGCTCGCGCACCGCCCGCAGGTTCGACCACGGCGGGGCGTTCGGGATCACGGTGCGGCGCGTGACGATCAGGATGTCGGGATCCTCCGCTTCGAGCGTTTCCGCGGAGACCGTCGGGAACGCCGAGCGGATACCCTGCGCCGCGTTTGCCACGTTCATGATCTGCAAGAGATCGGCGATGTACGAGTTCGCGCCGGCCGTATAGATCGGCGACGTATCGACCACCACGAACGCGGTCGGGCGCGGTAACCCGCGCGTGGCGCGCGCAATGGCGTCGAGCCGGCGATGAATGCTTGCAAGCAGCGCCGTTGCACCCGCTTCATGGCCGGTCAGTACGCCGAGTCGTGCGATCGCGGCGAAGTCCTCGTCGAGGGTGTCGATCGGCAGCGATTCGGTGTGCACGCCGGTGCGCGCGAGATCTTGAAGATTCGGCGCTTCGTACGGGATGCCGACGACGAGCGTCGGCGCGAGACCGGCGATCACTTCGCTGTTGATCGAACGCATCGAGCCGACGCGCGGCAGCTTCGCCGCGGCCGCCGGCCGAGACGAATAGGCATCGACGCCGACCACCTCGGGGCCGGCGCCGATCGCGAAGAGATCTTCGGTCAGCGCCGGCGCGAGCGAGACCACGCGCACGGCCGTCGCGACGGCGAGCGCGAGCGCGATCATCGCGTGCTCAGTTCCACCACGAACGTGCGACCCGGTGCCGGGTAACCGAA
>Ga0116231_10008123_pt1 | contig 18622 bp, 13 predicted proteins | sample S1TSphgellanicum_2_FD_89695 | JGI IMG/M metagenome (GOLD analysis project Ga0116231, IMG submission 89695) | Host-associated microbial communities from peat moss isolated from Minnesota, USA - S1T2_Fd - Sphagnum magellanicum MG | ecosystem: Host-associated > Plants > Peat moss > Unclassified...
AGCTTGATCTCGACGTCGCGACCGGCCGAGAGCTCAAGCTTCATCAGCGCGTCGACGGTCTGGGGCGTCGGGTCCACGATGTCGAGAACGCGCTTATGGGTGCGCATTTCGAACTGCTCGCGAGACTTCTTGTCGATATGGGGGGAACGGTTGACCGTGAACTTTTCGATCATGGTCGGCAGCGGAATGGGACCACGGACCGTCGCGCCGGTGCGCTTGGCGGTCTGGACGATCTCGCGGGTGGAGTGATCCAACACCCTGTGATCGAAGGCCCGAAGCCGGATGCGGATGTTCTGACGATCCATCGCGTTGACGTCCCTCGCGGCTTGCACCGCCCTTAACCGTTCAAAGACCGAAAGCCCTGCCCGAAGGCTGGACCCCTGCGTCCCGAACCACACTCGACCCCTGCCGGGGACAGCCGTGAAACGGGTCTCGCAAAACGACAAAAGGCCAAGCGACCGGAGTCGCGAGGCCTTCTAAGGACCGCGCCTCCCCGAGATCGGGAAAACGCTATGTCAGGCGCTTTGCGCGAACCGCGTCTGCCCCGAGGGGCACGGCCGATTCAGCAGAGGCGCGGTGGATACTCTTAGAGCCTTGGGGCGTCAACCCCTTGCAGCACCCCTGTGTCGGGAGCACCACAAGTGTCCGGTGCATGTAGCCCATCATCTGTCCGCCATCCGTGAGGCTCTGGAGGTGGCGGGGATGCTTCGGGTCTGCGGCGCGTTTGCGCCTTCTTGATTCGCGTTCGCCGTTTGCCGACGCAAACGCCAGGTTCATCCTGGTGCGCGAGACCACCAGGCCGCGATTAGGGGCAAGGCCGGACGCCGGCGCGCGTGGGCTCCGGTTAGCGGCCGATGTTGATGTCGCCGGAGCCAGCCACATGTTTGGTGATTGAGCCCGTGGCTCTGGCGATGTCGACATCGCCAGAGCCGGCGATATTGGCGTGAACCGAGCCTGCCGTGCCATGGAATCGCAAGTTTCCTGAGCCGGCTATGCTGACCCCGATATCCGGCGGGGCGCCGCCATCGATGGTCACATCGCCCGATCCGGCGATCTGGGTGTCGATAGGCCCACTCACGCGCGCCACATGGATGTCGCCCGAGCCCGACGTATGCGTCACGAGCCGACCTGAGACCGCGCCAAGCACAACGTCGGCGGAACCGGAGATATCAATACGGGCTTCGCCGGCATCCGCGCCGCGGACGTCGCCTGACCCCGAAAGGGCCAGGTGAAGCGGCCCTCGAACGGCGCCGACGCGCCAGTCCCCGCAACCTGCATTCCCAAGATCGAGGCTGCGGGCGCCGTTCACCTCGCCAAACACCGCCGAGCCGGCGTGAAGGCGAGCATCGAGAGGCGCGTGAATGGTGATGAGCGGCAGATCAGCGACGGCGACATCGCCGCGCCCAGGGATCGCGACGCGTTCATGGCCGGTAGAGCCGTGACAGTTGAGGCCGAAACCGCCCCAGAAGAAGCCGTAGCGACCCCCGTACCCGCCGTCGATCACGGTCACACCGCCGTCCTTGCGGATTTCAACCGGCTTTAGACCCGCACGCCCCTGGTTGATGGAGATGGTGTAGTCGCTGCGCGGCTCGGCGATCACAACAACCCGGGCTGCAGCGTGCTCGATGTTCACGCCGGGATCCGCCAACGCGGGCGACGCAACGAGCGCGGCGAGCGCGCTCACGGCCAGTCTGGTTTTAACGGCGATCATGTCGGCCCCTTTGGTCGCAAACCCTGATCGGGCGAGGCTAACGGACCGGAGCCGACGACACAGCTTAATTCGAGGTCATGTCGTTACGGTTAGGTAAGCTTCGCCGGACCCGGCGCGGCAATGATCAGTTTGGGCCGCCGCTGGATGCGACTTTCACATAGGCGATCACATCACGCCGGTCGTTCGGGTCAGGCATGCCCGGGAAGGACATCTTGGTCCTCGGCGCCACAGCGCGGGGGTCGGTGATCCATGTGTCGAGACCGGCCGCATTCCAGGTCAGCCCGGAAGCCTTAAGGCCGTCCGAATAGGCGAAGTCGGACCGGTTGGTTGCAGCCGGTTTTCCAAATACGCCATAAAGGTTCGGGCCGGTCATGTTGGGTCCATCCTTCACGATGGTATGGCATTGGCGGCAGAGTTCGAACTTGTTTCGTCCATTGTTGAGATCGGCGTTGGCGTAGGCGGGCGGCAGCTCAGCCAAGAGCGCTTTGACCTTAGGATCGTTCTTGTCGAGAGTCGCCCCCCCGCCGCAACCGACCAGGGCGGGGGCCAGCGCCAGAACGGCGAGCGAAAGCCTCGTCGGAAAAAAGCCGGTGGTCAACGCGCGCATGGGATCCTCCTCGCCGCTTCCTAAGCCGCAGGCGAAAGCTCGACAATGGCCGCGATCGCATCGCCGCATTCGATAAGTTCGGCGAGGGCGACCGGCCGGCCGGCCTCGATGAGCGCCACACCCCCGTCCCTCTCCTCGGCGCGGATCTGGTCCGGCATGACCGATAGGCCGCGTCCGCCGGCCTTGAGATAAGCCTCGCGAGCGGTCCAGAACCGCAGAAATAGGCGCATGGGGTCAGGCCCCGCCAGAATGGCGTTCTGTTCTTCAGGCTGCAACAGGCCGAGGGGCGGATCGAGGTCCGGAGCATAGGCCTCCACATCGACCCCGACCGGACGGGAGGACATAGCGAGGGCAGTCCAACCGCCGCGCCCGGCGACGCTTGTATAAAGGCGCTCGGGACCTGTGATCCTAACGCGACCCTCGGCCCCCCGTTCGAAGCGGACCGCGTCTGGGTGCCGGTCAAGGACGTCGGCCGCCATAGCCCGGAGGAGCCGGCGCCGCATCAGCCTATCCCACCCTCCGTCGGCGCCCTTTGGGGCGGCGTCGATCCGGTCCTCGCACGTGGCGCACGCCGGCTGTCCCTCCCCTTCGCGAACCAGGCGAAACTCTGTTCTCCAGTTCATGACGTCATAAAGACCGAGCGGGCTGGGCAGGAGAGCCTTCCCAGGCTGTGCCCGCCGGCAGGGTCTCGCCCTTCATCAGGACGGAGAGATCGCCGAGCTGGGCGTCGTCTTCGATCACCGAATCGTAAAGCGTGATGGCGAGCGACCCTACTGTGGTGCGCTTGCCAATCTCGACGCCCGAGACCTTCATCACCCGGTCCTCGAACAGATGAGTCTGGATGCCGGCGTTGTCATTCAGCGCCGCGTCGTCGCCGATCGACACCAGGTCGTATTCTGTGATGTCTGTGGTGTCGGTGAACACACGCTTGCCGATCCTGCAGCCCAAGAGCCGAAGATAGATGTTGAGATAGGGCGTGCCGCGCAGAGCGTCGAGCAGAAGCGGTACGGCGAGGTTCTCGTAGGTCGAGGTGACAAGCTCAGTACGCCAGACAAAGAGGCTCCAGAGTGGCGCGTTGGTCGGTGTGTAACGCCCCACCACAAGCCACTTCAGCACAAGCACGAAAAGCCCCGCCCCCAAGGCGAACCCGAGGTAGAGAAAGGGAAAGGCCAAGGCGATCTTCAACGCGCCATTGGACTGATCCGAGAGATCGCCGACCACGGTCAACACGCCGGAGAACAGGGCGATGAACACCGTCAGGGACAAGGTGATGCGCACAAACTCAATAGCAAGACGGGTGGCGATCAGCCGCCCGGACGGGCTGAATCGCGCGCCTTCGTCGAACACCGCCACAACCTGCCTGTGCGGCAGGCGGATGGCGGGCGAGCCGAACCAGGTGGATCCGGCCTCAAGCGCCCTTGAGCTATCCTCAGGCGGCTTGGACAAGACCCCGATCAGGACCTCATCGCCGATATCCGCGCCGGTCGGCAGAAGGCCTGAATTGCCGATGAAGCTGCGTCGGCCGATGCGGGTTTTCTCAAGACGGATCGCGCCGGGTTCGGCGCGCGCCGCGCCGAACACGACCCCGTCGGCAATGAAGCTCTCGGGTCCGATGTCGATGAGGTCAGGGACCACAGAGGTCGCCGTCGACACCTCGGCCCTGGCGCCGATCTTAGCGCCGAGCGCCTGGTACCAGGGCCGCACGTAGAGGGTGGCGTAGAGCGGGTGCAACAGGTCGAGAGCAAGCTCGCCAAGTTGGCGAACGAACCAGTAGCGGACGTAAAACCCGCTCCAGATCGAATAAACGCCCGGCCTGACGCGGCCGAGCAGAAGCCACTTTACCGTGATCGTCAGCGCGCACATCAAAAGGACGTAGACCAGGGCCAGCACCGGGGCGAACACCAGGTAGCTATATCCCTTCGTCACCCAGTCGATTTCGATCAGGCCGAGCAGGCCCGGCGCAATCGGCAGCACCGCTGCAAGCGGCAAAAGCGGCGCAGCGCCCATGAGGCCTAAGGTGACGAGGGCGCGGCGCAGGGATGACGGCGGCTGAACCGGCGCACGCGCCTCAGCGGGGCCGCGCAGGACCGCCGGCGACCCGCTCCAAACCTCTCGATCAGGAATGCGTTCGCCTGACGGGATCGCCGACAGATCCTCCAAGACCGCTCCATCGCCGATCGCAGAATTTCGGCCGATCACCGCCATTGTGCCGATGAAGGCATCGTCGCCAATGGTGTTGGAGCCGATGCGCAGCAGACCCCGTTCGATCGAGGTGGTGGCGAAAAGGGCGCCGCTGGAGACGATGGCGCGATCGCCGATCCGCACCAGGTCGGGCGCGTCGATCTGATCCATATCAAGGAAAGAGTCGCGGCCTATCCGGGCGCCCAGAAGGCGGTAGTAAAGCGCCATCATCGGTGTGCCGGCGAGAAACTGGGTCGGGATCACCGCCTGAAACCGCCGGACGAACCACCAGCGAAAATAGTAAAGCCCCCAAAGCGGATAGTCGCCGGGCCGATAGCGGCCGATGACGATCCACTTGGCCGCGATAGACAGGACAATCATCAGGGGCGGCATGATCACAAAGGCCGCGCCGGCGGTGGCGAGCGCCGGAATCCGGCTTCGGGGATCGGGATTGGCGACCAGGGAGTAGGCCAGATAGGGAAAGATCCATTGCGCGCCGGCGAAGGCGAAGATCGGGATCAGAGCGATGGTCTGGGCGATGGTGCAGAGGGTGCGCCGCATCTGCGGGATCGGATGAAACGGCTCCTCCACCCGTTTGGTTTGACCCGCTGAGGCGAAGAGGCGCGCCGCCAGGGCCCGCACGGTCGGCGCAGCGTAGAGATCCTGGATCGAGAGGGAGACCAGGGCCGGATCGGTGCGGGCGATCGACACCATCCGCGCGGCGCGCAAGGAGTGGCCGCCGAGATCCTCGAAAAAGTCATCGGTGGCGCCCACGGGCTGGGGCGCAAACACCTGCTTCCAGACCTCGACCAGCTTGGCTTCGAGCGGGGTCGCGGGCGGTTCGATGCTCCGCTGTTCGACCTCGAGGCGCCGCGGCTTCTCAAGCGCCTTGCGATTGACCTTGCCGGAAATCAGGGTCGGAAGCGCTGCCCGCACGTCGTAGGCCATGGGTCGCATATAGGCGGGCAGCTTCAGCTCCGCGTTCGCGCGCACCGCGGAAAGGTCGACCTCCCCGCCCCCCGCGCGGGGGACCAGGAAGGCGACCAGGACGTCTGAGCCATCCTCCTCGGTATAAAGGTTGACCACGGCCTGGGCCACCGACGCCGGTTCGGCGAGCACAGCTTCGATCTCGCCAAGCTCGACCCGGTAGCCTCTGATCTTCACCTGGGTGTCGATCCGTCCCAGAAATTCAATGTCCCCATCGGCGTTCACGCGGACCAGATCGCCGGTGCGATAGACCCGCTCATGCAATTTGCCCCGCACGGTGAACGGGGTTTGGACGAACTTCTCCAAGGTCAGTTCAGGTCGGTTCAGATAGCCGGCCCCGACACCCGGGCCGCCGATCACCAGTTCGCCCTCAGAGCCTGGCGCCACAGGCTCGAGCCCCTCGTCGACGACCCAGGCGGTGAAGCCCGGGATCGGCGTTCCGATCGTCACCGCGCGTCCGGCGACGAGCTCGCACCAGGTGCAGGCCACGGTGGTTTCGGTGGGACCGTAGGTGTTGACCATGCGCAGCCCCGGCCGCGCCCAGCGACGCGCCAGCTCAGGCGGGCAGGCCTCGCCGCCGACGTTCAGCAGGCGCAGCTTGGGCAAGGGGTGATCGATCACCGAGAGCAAGGACGGAACCGGAAACCAGCACGTGACCCCCTGGGCGTCCAGGGTGTCGGCAAGGTCAGGACCGGCCTTGGTCAGTCCCTCCGTCGCCACGAGCAGCTCCGCGCCGCTGAGGAAGGCGGCCCACATCTCTTCGACGGAGACATCAAAGGCCAGCGACGCGCCGGCGAACACCCGATCGTCCTCGCCGACCCCAAGGATCGAGGCTTCCGCCCGCACCTGATAGGCGATGTTGGAATGGCGGATCATGACGCCCTTGGGGCGACCCGTGGAGCCTGAGGTGTAGATCAGGTAGGCAAGATCGTCTGGACGGGCGCCGGTCTCAGCGCGGGAAAGGGGCGCCCCATCGAAGGCGGCGATGTCGCCGAGGTCGGCCAGGACGTCGACGACCATCGCCTCGCCGGCGCTGAACTCCGCCGCCCGATCGGTGCAGGTGATCACCGCCCGCGCGGCGCACTCGCCGACGATGTAGTCGGCCCGTTCCTGCGGAATCGACCAGTCCAGGGGCGCATAGGCCGCGCCAGCCTCGAGCACGCCCAGGACCGCCATATACTGATCAAGGCTTCGCGGCAGACAGATCACCACCCGGTCGCCGCGACCAACGCCTTTTGAGCGCAGGTATCGCGCGAAGCGGGACGCCCGCAGCCTTAGCTCTTCGTAGGTCAGCTCAAGGCGGCGCGTCGTCTCCGGATTTTGCTCAGCGAGGCGTACGGCGATACGGTTGGGGCTCCGATCCGCCGTCTGGCGGAACAGCTCATGCAAAAGCTCGCCGCGCGCGTAGGGCGGCGACGGATAGGGCTCCGGCGCCGGGGCGACCGGCGGCGGAGTACGAAAAGCGGTGTCTGCGTGCACGGTGTTCCCTGGCCTCGGCCTCGCTCTAACGCGGTTCGCCCCCATTCGGAATCGCGCCACGTCTCACAAATCTACAAGCTTGGCCTGAGCCGGGTCAGACCGCCCCGCCTTTCCCCTTGCGCCGACACGCCCTATAGGGGCGCGAAGTTAAAGCCCAAGACGAGGACGTCCGCCCCATGGCCAAGATCAAGGTCGCCAATCCCATTGTCGATATGGACGGCGACGAGATGACCCGGATCATCTGGCGGCTGATCAAGGAAAAACTGATCTTCCCGTTCGTCGACGTCGAGCTGGCCTATTTCGACCTCGGCATTGAGCACCGCGACGCCACGTCGGATCAGGTGACCATCGACGCGGCTGAAGCGACCAAGACCTACGGCGTAGCGGTCAAATGCGCGACCATCACCCCGGACGAGGCGCGGGTGGAGGAATTCAAGCTCAAGAAAATGTGGAAGAGCCCCAACGGCACTATCCGCAACATCCTCGGCGGGGTGATCTTCCGCGAACCTATCATCTGCAAGAATGTGCCGCGCCTGGTGCCGGGCTGGACCCAGCCGATTGTGGTCGGGCGCCACGCCTTCGGCGACCAGTATCGCGCCACGGACTTCCTCATGCCCGGAAAAGGGGTCTTGACCATCAAGTTCGTCGGGGACGACGGACAGGTGATCGAGCACGAGGTCTATAAGGCTCCGGGCTCGGGCGTGGCGATGGCCATGTACAATCTCGACGATTCGATCCGCGACTTCGCCCACGCCTCCTTCGCCTATGGCCTGCAGCGCGGCTATCCGGTCTACCTGTCGACCAAGAACACCATCCTCAAAGCCTATGACGGTCGCTTCAAGGATCTGTTCCAAGAGGTGTTCGACGCTGACTACGCCGACGCCTTCAAGGCCGCGGGCCTTCACTATGAGCATCGGCTGATCGATGACATGGTCGCCTCTGCGCTGAAGTGGTCGGGCGGCTATATTTGGGCGTGCAAGAACTACGACGGCGATGTCCAGTCCGATATCGTGGCCCAAGGGTTCGGTTCGCTCGGGCTGATGACCTCGGTTCTGATCACGCCAGACGGCAAGACCATGGAGGCTGAGGCGGCGCATGGCACCGTGACGCGCCACTACCGTCAGCACCAGAAGGGTCAACAGACCTCGACCAATTCAATCGCCTCGATCTTCGCCTGGACCCGAGGCCTTGGCCACCGGGCGAGCCTGGATGACAATCAGCCCCTCGCCGCCTTCGCCGCCACCCTTGAAAGGGTCTGCGTCGACACCGTAGAACAGGGCTTTATGACCAAGGACCTCGCGCTCCTGGTGGGCGAGGACCAGGCATGGCTCACCACCGAAGGCTTCCTCGACAAGGTCGCAGAGAACCTGACCAAGGCCATGGCCGCCTGAGCGAGCGGCCCGCTTCAGCGACGATGAGGTGACGATGCGGACCTTCTTCACCTGGGTGTTTCTCATCCTCCTCCTCATCGCAGGCGGCTATTTCGGGTCGCCCTGGTGGGCCGTTTGGACTCTGGAGCAGGCGGCCAAGGCCGGAGACGCCCATGCCGTTGAACGCGCGGTGGACTTTCCGGCGGTCCGCGCCTCCCTCTCCCCCAAGCTGGCGGCCAAGCTGGAGCAGGCTATGGTGCGCGAGAAGGCCAAGCCCCATTCCCTTTTGGACAAGCTGATCCTGTTCGTCCGGCCCGTATTCCAGCCGAGGGCCGCCGATAGTCTCCTGACGCCGCAAGGCGTCGCTTATATGCTGAAAACCGCCCAGACGCCGCCTTGGAGCGATCCGCTCCAAGGCCAAAGGCCGCCGGCGCGGGGCAAGCCCCGGCTTGATCTGATGAAATCCGGCTACTTTGCCGACGATTTCGACCAGTTCCACGCCATTATAGACAACAGGCTTTCGCCGGGCCGGGCCGTATCGCTGACCCTGCTGCGCCGCGGCTTTCTCACCTGGAAGGTCGTGGGACTGGACCTTATCATGGTCCCCGCCCCCGCCGACGCCAACGGCGCTGAGGCGATCCCTCCGGCGCGCACGACATCGAGCAGGTCCGGACCTTGAGGCATCTTGGCGGATCGGAGCGCGCTGAGGGGCCGCGCGCGTCCTTAGGGGAACAGGGGAAGACTGTGCACGTTTGACCTCCAGGGGCGTCTCGAATCCAGCCGACCGCAACCCGGTCGCAGAGCGATGGAGATCAGATCATGACCTTAAGAACGCGCGGCGTTCTCCTGGCTTCGGCGCTTTTATTTGCCGCACCGCCTTCGATCCTGGCGGCGCAGACCCGCTGCGAAGCTCAGGCGCACGATGATAAAGTCGCCGGCGCCGTCATCGGCGGCGTCTTGGGCGCCGTCGCGGGGGGCGCGTTAGCGTCCGGCGGCGGCAAGCTCGGCGGCGTCCTGATCGGCGGCGCGGCCGGCGCGGCGATCGGCAACAATCTTTCGCGAACCCATTGCCCGGACGGCTATGTCGAGGCGAGCGACCCCGACTACGCGCCGCCGCCGCCCTACGGCGCCGCGAACGTTCCGCCAGCGCCGGCCGACGCGGGCTCGTTCTGGCGTCAAGCGCCTCCCGGCGTCGAACAGCGCATTGACTGGATGCAGACGCGGATCGAGCACAATCGCGACAACGGCGCCTTGGATCCGCGCCAGCTTGGGTACGCGCAGCACGATCTTGATGACATAAGGCGGATGGACGCTGACCTTCGAACCCGCGACGGCGGCGATCTTAGCCAGCCTGATCGCACTTACCTTCAGGCGCGGCTCGATACCCTCGGCCAGAACCTCCGCTGGATGCGCGCCGATAACGCCGGCGGCGAATAAGCGTGTTGAACCGGACACGCCGCACGGCGCCTGGCCTCCCCGCTTTTCTGGATCGTCACCGATAAGGATCGGATGTGGCCAGATACTTGGTCACATAATCGGCGACGCCTGCCTCGAGATCTAAGAAGGGCGCGCTGTAGCCCAAGGCGCGCAGCCGCTCAATGCGCGCTTGGGTGAAGTATTGATACTGGGATCGGATGGCCTGCGGGGTGTCGACATAAGCGATCTTCGCGGGCTGGCCTGCGGCGGCGAAGACGGCTGACGCAAGATCCTTGAAGGATCGCGCTCTGCCCGACCCAAGATTGTAAACACCGCCGAGCTCGGTCTGGGCGACCAGCCAAGCGACGACCGCGGCCGCGTCCTCGACGTAGATGAAATCGCGAAGCTGTCCGCCGTCCGCATAGTCCGGGTTGTGCGATCGAAACAGGTCGACCCGTTCGCCGGCCTTCACCTGGGGCCAGATCTGGGCGATCACTGACTTCATCAGCCCCTTGTGCTCTTCGTTCGGCCCGTAAACGTTGAAAAACTTGAGCCCGGCCCAACTCGGGGGCGCCTTGCCCGCGTCCGCCTGGCGCCGGGCATAGACGTCGAACAGGGCCTTGGACCAACCGTAGGGGTTTAGGGGCCTTAGCCGCGCCAGAGACTGAAGGTCGTCCGCGTCCTCAAACCCTTCAGCGCCATCGCCGTAGGTGGCGGCCGATGAGGCGTAGACCAGCTTGACCCCGCAGGCGGCCGCCCAGGCCCAAAGGTCCCGCGACAGGGTAAAGTTGGTCTGCATAATCAGGTCGGCGTCAGGCTCGGTGGTTGAGGAAATAGCGGCCATATGCACGATCGCAGCCATCTCGGAGGCATGCGCCTCAAGCCAGGAGAATAGCGCCTCGGGCGCCACGAAATCAGCGATCGGATGCTTTGACAGATTGCGCCATTTGCCGCTCGCAGCGGTCCCGAGCCGATCACAGACCGCGACGTCGTACTCACCGCGCTCCAGGAGGGCGGCCACGATATTGGACCCGATAAAACCCGCGCCCCCCGTCACCATGACAAGCGGCCGCCTCATGGGCTCTTACCCGTTGCGACGTGAGGTTCGACGGCTCCGCCGCCGGCCATGCGCGCTATGGTCGCGCTCGTGGAGTGACCCTCGACCAGGGGCGCCAGAATGACCGCGCCGCCGTAGGCCTGGACCACGTCGGCGCCGACGACCGTCGCGACGGTATAGTCCGCCCCCTTGATCAAGACGTCCGGACGGATCGCTTCGATCAGGGTGATCGGGGTCGGCGCGTCGAAGGGGGTGATGAGGTCCACAGAGGAAAGGGCCGCGAGCACGAGGGCGCGGCTCTCAAGATCGTTCACCGGCCGCCCGTCGCCCTTAAGCGCCTTTACCGAGGCGTCGGTATTGAGCCCGACGATCAGTCGATCGCATGAAGCCCGCGCCTGGCTGAGATAACTCACATGCCCGCGGTGCAGAATGTCGAAACAGCCGTTGGTAAAACCCACCGTCAGTCCCTGACGTCGCCAGCGCGCCACAGCCTTAAGCACGCCATCCAGCGACATCACCTTAGCGTCGAACGGCGCCTGGTGGCGCGCTATCTCCGCCTCGATCAACTCCTCGGGCGTAACCACCGCTGTGCCGACCTTACCCACCGCGACCCCAGACGCGAGGATCGCCAATTCGACGGCCTGATCCAGCGCAAGACCCGCGGCCAAGGCGACCCCGAGCGCCGCCAACGCCGTGTCTCCCGCACCCGATACGTCGAACACCTGGCGCGCGACGCCCTGAAGATGTCGCACTGGACGGCCGCGCTCGGCTAAGGACATGCCCCGCCCCGCCCGGGTCACCACGATCGCCTCGGCCTCGCATGCGTCCAGCGCCTTGGCGAGGGCCAGCTCGACCTCATCGTCCGTGTTGCAGGGCAGGTCAGCGGTGAGCGCCAGCTCCCTTGCGTTCGGCTTGACCAGTCTCACCTTGCCGTATTTGGCGAAGCTGCGGCCCTTGGGATCGACCACCACCGGCGCGCCTACGCGCTCGGCGGCCCCGACGACTGCGGCGATCACCTCCGGCGTGGCGACGCCCTTTGCATAGTCGGAAAGAAGGATCGCGCCCTTGCCGGTCGCAGCGTCCTCGACCGCCTCGATCAAGCCGCGGGTTCCTTTCTTGCCGGCCGCCATCGCGTCCTCCGCGTCGAGCCTGAGCAGTTGTTGACCAGAGGCGACAAAGCGGGTTTTGACCGTGGTGCGCCGTCCGCGCTCGGCGACGATGCGGCCCTCCACGCGGGTCTCCGCCTCGATCAACCGCCCAAGGGCGTCGGCCTCCGGATCATCGCCCACCAGGCCAACGAGGTCGACTTCGGCCCCCAGGGCCGCCACATTGCGCGCGACGTTCCCCGCCGCGCCCAGCATCGAGATCTCGCTCTGGCGGGTCATCACGGGGATCGGCGCCTCTGGCGAGATCCGGTCGGCCTCTCCATAAACATAACGATCGATCATGAGATCGCCGACGCAAAGGACGCGCCGCCCGGCCACCCGCTCGAACAGGAACTGGATTTCCGAAAGGCTCAGCACAGGGAGGGCTCCATAGGGGTGTGCATATCCCGCCTCACGGGGTTGCGCACAACCCCCAGCCTCCATACAGCCAGCCGCGAACGATGGAGAGCTCAGTGAACCCGCGCGCTTCGCTCACGGCCCGAATCCTGAGCGGCAAGCCCTACGCCGAAGCGATCCGCGCGGACGTGGCGCAGGGTGTAGAGCGACTGAAGGCGACCTACGGCGTGACGCCGGGCCTGGCGGTGGTGCTGGTGGGCGATGATCCGGCGAGCGCCCTTTACGTCCGCTCCAAGGGTGAACAGACCCTCGCGGCCGGCATGCATTCCGAGACCCATCGCCTGGCTGGCGACACGACCCAGGAGGCGCTCGAAGCTCTGATCGAGCGCCTGAACGCTGATCCGGCGATCCATGGGATTCTCGTGCAGCTGCCCCTGCCCCAGCCTCTCAATTCCGCGCGGGTGATCGCGGAGCTTGATCCGGACAAGGATGTCGATGGACTGACCACCCTCAACGCCGGGCGCCTCGCCCTCGGCGAGGACGGCCTTGTCCCCTGCACGCCCTTAGGATGCATGGTTCTGATCCGCGACGCGATCCCTGAGCTCAAAGGCAAGCGCGCTCTGGTGCTCGGTCGGTCTAACCTGATGGGCAAGCCCATGGCCCAGCTCCTCCTCGCCGCCGACTGCACCGTCACCTTAGGGCACTCCCGCTCGGTCGATCTGCCGAGCCTCTGCCGCGAGGCGGATATCCTGGTCGCGGCGGTGGGACGGGCGGAGATGGTGAGGGGGGACTGGATCAAGCCGGGCGCGGTGGTGATCGACGTCGGGATCAACCGCATCCCTTCCAAGGATCCGATTAAGGCGGCGGAAGGCAAGACCCGGGTGGTCGGCGACGTGGCGTTCGACGAGGCGGCCGAAGTCGCCGCCGCCCTTACTCCGGTCCCCGGCGGCGTCGGGCTCTTGACTGTCGCCTGCCTTCTAAAGAACACCCTGACCGCCGCCGAAAGGATAGCGACCCGAAATCATGCCGGAACGGGTTCATCATCATAGACGGGGACATGTTCGGCCGCCGGCGCGGGCCGGCCGAGAATAAGGTCGGCGGCTTTTTCTGCGATCATAATCGTCGGGGCGTTGGTATTTCCCCCGATCAGGGTCGGCATGACCGACGCGTCGACGACCCGCAGACCCTTAAGGCCGATCACCCTTAGCTCATCATCCACGACCGCCATCGGATCGTCAGACGCGCCCATACGGCAGGTCCCGACCGGGTGGTAGATGGTCTCGCCGGTGCGTGCGACCCAGGCGTCGATTTCAGAATCGCTTCGAACCTCAGGGCCCGGAGTGTGCTCTTTCCCGCGATAGGGGGTCAGCGCCGCCTGCTCCGCGACCAAACGCGCCATCCTTACCCCCTCGCGAATGGCGCGCCGGTCCTCTGGGGTGGAAAGATAGTTGGCGAGAATGGTCGGATCGTCATTGGGATCGGCCGAGCGCAGTCCGATCCTTCCGCGGCTCTCCGGGCGAAGCTGACAGACATGGAAGGTGAAGCCGTCCTTCTCCACGGAGACTTTGCCATGGTCGAGCATGATGGCCATGACCACATGAATCTGAAGGTCGGGCCGATCGAGATCGGGGCGGGACTTCAGGAAGGCGCCCGCCTCCAGACCGTTGGTGCGCCCGACTCCCTTGCCGGTCAGCATGTAGCTGAGGCCGACTCCGAGGCGGCGAAGACCCTTGGTCATCGAATAAAGCGTGATCGGCAAGGGGCACTCCCAGGTCAGCGCCACATCGAGGTGATCCTGCAGGTTCGAGCCGACGCCTTTACGCACGTGCTTCACCTCGATCCCATGGGGATGCAGCGCCTCTGGATCGCCGATGCCGGAAAGCTGCAGAATCTGAGGCGATTGAACCGCCCCAGCGCAGAGGATCACTTCCGCATCGGCGAGCGCCGTCTTGACCTCGCCGGCCAGTGCATACTCGACGCCGACGGCGCGGCCGTTCTCAATCAGGACACGGTGCGTGCGTGCGTCCGTGACACAGGTAAGATTGGAACGGTTCAGCACCGGCGCCAGATAGGCCGCTGCGGCGCTCCAGCGCTTTCCGTCATGGATCGTCAGCTGATAGGGCCCAAAGCCCTCCTGCTGAAGCCCGTTGAAGTCAGACGTCGTCTTAAAGCCCGCCTGGGCCCCCGCCTCGATGGCGCCCTTGAAAATGGGATGCTTGGCGTCCGAATGAGAGATCCGAAGAGGCCCCTCGCCGCCGTGGTAGTCGTCCGTTCCGGTGTCGAGCGCCTCCGAGCGCTTAAAGTAAGGCAAGACCTCGGCGTAGGACCAACCCTTCAATCCCATCTGGCGCCACTGGTCATAGTCGCGCGCATGTCCGCGAACGTAGATCATGCCGTTGATGGCCGAAGAGCCCCCCCAGCCGCGTCCGCGCGGCCACCAAAGTTTGCGGTTCTCAAGATGGGGCTCCGGCTCGGTCCAGAACCCCCAATTCGCCTCACTCTTCTCCCGGATCAGCTGGCCGACCCCGGCGGGCATGCGCACGAGCAGGCCCTTGTTCTTGCCGCCCGCCTCGAGCAGGAGCACACGCCGCTTAGGATCAGCGCTAAGGCGGTTGGCCAGCACACAGCCAGCCGAGCCGGCCCCGATGATGATGGTGTCGTAACTCTGGGCGTGTTCGGCCATAGGGTCCCTACTCAATCGGCGCTCCGCGGCGACGCGGACTGGTCCACAGACGCGCAGGATTACGGTGCGTCACGCAAGGCATGAGCCGCACGAGCCCGCGGTGAGCTGCGCCCGACCGTTCGAACACGCCCGCGAGGTCCGCTGGATCAGGTCTCGACAACCGCGCCCATCCGCATCTTGCCCGACCGTCTTGAGTACGAGAAGAGTGTGATACCGGATCTCGCTATCCCGCCTGATCGATGGGCGGCAAGGGTCGGGGCGATGCGGGGACGTGACATGGGACGCTGGATTCTGGCCGCTGCGACCTGTGCGGCGCTTATCCTGGGGGCCGCGCCAGCCCTCGCGAGCGGCAAGGTGGGAGCCGCTGCGCGCGCGTCGGGACTGAGCGCCAAACAGGTGGCGGCGATCGACCGCTACGTGACCGCCGAGAGGGCGCGCCAGCGGATCCCCGGGATCGAGATCGGCATCTACGAAAACGGCCGCGCCGTCCTTGAGAAGGGCTATGGCCTGGCCGACATCGAGTGGCAGGCGCCTGTCACGGCCGACACCCTCATGCAGTCCGGCTCGGTCGGCAAACAGTTCACCGCCACAGCGATCATGATGCTGGTGGAGCAACACAAGATCGGTCTGGAAGACAGCATCCGGAAATACTTTCCCGACGCGCCCGAGAGTTGGCAGGCGATCAAGATCAAGAACCTGTTGTCGCACACCGCGGGCCTGTCGGAATACGAGGACGGGGCGCTCGAAGAGCCCGGCGGCGAGTTCGACCTGACGCGCAACTTCACCGAGGATCAGCTGGTCGCCAAGGTCGAGAAGCTGCCCATCGAATATAAGGTCGGCGAGTCCTGGGACTATCGGAACACCGACTACCTGCTGCTCGGCATCATCATCCATCGGGTCACCGGCCAGTTTTACGGGGACTATCTGCACGACCATATCTTCGCGCCCCTGGGCATGACCCACACACGGGTTATCTCTGATACCGACATCATCCCGAACCGGGCGTCGGGCTACGAGATCAAGGGCGGCGTGCTGAAGAACCAGGCGTGGGTCTCGGCGACATTCAATTCCACCGCCGACGGCACGCTCTATTTCAACGTCCGCGATCTGGAGCATTGGGACCGGGCGCTCTATGGCGACGCCCTGGTGAGCCAGGCGACGCTGAACCTGATGTGGACGCCGTTCCTACTGAACGACGGCAAACCGAACCCCGTGGGCTATGGCTTCGCCTGGGTCAAGGGCGACATGAACGGCCATCGGGTGATCAGCCACAGCGGGGCATGGCAAGGGTTCACCTGCCAAATCGCGCGCTTCGTCGACGACAAGCTCACCGTCGTGGTCCTGACTAATCTGGATGCCGATCACGCCCGGCCGATCGCGATCCAGCAGGTGGTGGCGGGTCTGGTGCGTCCGGCCCTGATGCCAGCGCTTCATCCTGTGATCGAAGACAAGGATCCGGGGCTCGGTGAGCGGCTGCGGCGCATCCTTATCGACGCGGCCGCTGGCAAGGACACCGGGACTGCGTTCGCCGCTAAGGCAGGCTATAAGTTCGACGCGAGCGACGGGCCGGAGTTTGCGGCCCAACTGCCGAAGGCCTGGGCGGCCGCGCCGATGCGGCTTATCCGTCAGGCCAACAAGGACGGCGTCAACGTCGTGGCCTACCGTCTTGGACCGGAAAACGACACGCGGGTGCTTCAGGCGCGCCTCGACGCGTCTGGCAAGCTGCTGGCCTTCAGCATCGTTCCCGATCCGGACGACCGCTAGCGATCGCGACTGATCGCGGCGCATGGCGCCGAGGGTCTTGGGATGGTCGCCTCAAGCCGCTTCAGTCGCGTCGCAGCTGGTAAATCGGCGCGAGGTCTTGAGGCGAGTTCAGCACCCCCTGATCGGGGGGCTCTAAGTCGCTCGAGGTTTAAAGGCGCAATTTTCAGCTCTCGGGGCCATGGCGGGCGCCCAAATTCCCGCTAAGGTCCGCCTGCGGAAGATGTCCTTCGCCGCCTTGTCTCCGGAGCTTCGCTTTGATCCGTTCGCGCCTTCTCCTCGCCGCCTTCGCCGCCTCGGCGCTTGTCCCTGCGCTCGCAAACGCCCAGCCGGCGGCGCTCCTCGGCTTCACTCCGGAGGGCGCAGCCCAGGAGCGGTCGCTTGAGGCTGAATTCGATCGCGGACTCTCGGCCGCCGAACAGCGTGATTGGCTAAAGCTTATGTCCTCGCGCCCAAACCAGGTCGGCTCGCCGCACGACAAAGCCAACGCGGAGTGGATGCTTGCGAAATTCAAGGAATGGGGCTGGGACGCCCATATTGAAACCTTCGAGATCCTCTACCCGACCCCGATCACGGTCTCGGCGGCGTTGCTTGGACCGCATCCTTATACTCTGAAGCTCGCCGAGCCGCCGGTCGCCGGAGACGAAAGCTCCCAGCAGACCAAGGACGTACTGCCGCCCTATGTCGCTTATCAGGGCGATGGCGATGTGACCGCCGAGGTGGTTTATGTCAACTACGGCATGCCCGAGGACTACAAGGCCCTGGAGCGCCAGGGGATCGACGTCAGGGGAAAGATCGTCCTTGCGCGGTATGGCGCCGGCTGGCGGGGTCTAAAGCCAAAGCTCGCCTACGAGCACGGCGCGGTCGGATGTTTGATCTATTCGGATCCGGCCGACGACGGCTACGCGGTCGACGAGGTTTATCCGATCGGGTCCGCGCGGCCGCCCTTGGGCGTCCAGCGCGGATCGGTGGAGGATATGACCCACTATCCCGGAGACCCCCTGACGCCGGGGGTCGGGGCGACCAAGACCGCCAAACGCCTCACGCGCGAAGAGGCGAGCACCATCCTTAAGATCCCGGCCTTACCGATTTCCTATGCAGACGCCCAGCCGATACTTGAGGCGCTGGGCGGCCGGGTCGCGCCGCGCAGCTTCCGCGGCGACCTGCCGATCACCTATCATTTGGGCCCATCGACGGCGAAGCTGCATTTGGTCGTAAAGTCCGACTGGAGCCTGAAAACCATCTACGACGTCATAGGCGTCCTGAAGGGCTCAGAGGCGCCCGACCAATGGGTGGTGCGCGGCAATCACCACGACGGCTGGGTGTTTGGCGCCTATGATCCCCTCGCCGGCAACGTGGCCCTGCTCAACGAGGCTCAGTCTCTGGGCGCCCTCGTAAAGTCAGGCTGGCGGCCCAAGCGCACCTTGGTCTACGCGAGCTGGGACGCCGAAGAGCCGGGCTTGATCGGTTCAACCGAGTGGGCCGAGCAGCATGGCGATGAGTTGCAGAAAAAGGCGGTCGTCTACATCAACTCCGACACGAACGGTCGGGGCTTTTTGGGTGTGGAGGGAAGCCATGACCTTGAGCGGATGGTCAACCAGACCGCAGCCGATGTGAAGGATCCCGAAACCTCAGCCAGCGTCCGGGTCCGCCAGCAGGCGAGCCTGGGGGTGCGCGCCTTCTCCAGCCCTTCGGATGCCCAGGCCCAGCGCGCCGCCAAACGGGCCGAGGACGGCGGCGACCTGCCCATCGGCCCCCTGGGCTCGGGGTCGGACTACACCGCCTTTCTTCAGCATCTTGGCGTGCCCTCGATTAATCTCGGGTTCGGCGGCGAGGATGAACAGGGCGGCATCTACCACTCAGCCTAC
>Ga0116231_10008124_pt1 | contig 18622 bp, 14 predicted proteins | sample S1TSphgellanicum_2_FD_89695 | JGI IMG/M metagenome (GOLD analysis project Ga0116231, IMG submission 89695) | Host-associated microbial communities from peat moss isolated from Minnesota, USA - S1T2_Fd - Sphagnum magellanicum MG | ecosystem: Host-associated > Plants > Peat moss > Unclassified...
ATAAAAAATATATATATATATATATATATATATATATATATATATATATATATATATATATATATATATATATATATATATATATATATAGCCTACCTAATCTATGAATGTTATTTGACTAAACATGTGAGTTTTTAAAAAAAAACTAGGTAGGGTAGCTGGTTGATGCAACCTATTTGATATCTAGTTCTAAAGGATAGTCAAATAAATAATGGGTAGCCTACCCAACTATCTAATTATGTATTAAAACTATATAGGTATAGGTTAGTTAGTTAGGTTGATAAGGTAGTTAAGTTAATTATTTACATTATGAAAAATAGGGTGATATGCAATTGGCCTTGCAACTAGGTTTTTGAGTTACAATGACCACTTCCAATTCAACATATTCTTACAACATAAATGTTATCAGATGAGTTGCATGAGTTGCAACAAACACAACTCATCATGTGTGAAATTGTATATGTATGTAAATCATGCAATGTGCCAAAAACAACTACTATGCAACTCCATTTTGCAACCAATTTGCAACTAATGTTGTGATACATCATGTTGATGTTGTTTTTCATCGATTGATCAATGAGCTCTTTCATTGCAACTCCTTTGCAACTATGGGTGTGGTGGGAACACATGATGGTTGTAACTAATTTGCAACTATATGATATTTCACGTTAGCATAAGGTAGTACTTGTATGTAATTGCAATGTACCCAAATTGCAAGTGACAACTAGGTGACTATTATGGAATAATTATTCAAATTATTTACAACAAAAAATTTCCTTTACATGAACAAAAGTTAATCACAAAAATGATGAACCATAACAATCAAATATTGTCATCTAAAACATTATTTTTATATAAATTTATAATTTTTTTTTGTTGAAATGAAACTTGAATGATAATTTCTTCATTCTGCTTTATATATTTGACATTTTCCATGTTATGATATTCATTGTCACATGTGAAATGAGATAAATAACATATATATAACATTATAATGCACAAAAAAAATGCATCCTTTCAAAACAATGCAATTAAATTATTTATTGTTATTAGTTTACAACTACAATGCCACTAACAAAATCTATTTAATGCTAAAATGTAACATACATACCATTGATACAAACTTAATTGCAATCAATTACACTTGCATGCAATGGTGGTTTTCAAAATAAAATGCATCACATACTTGGAATATTGAGGTTAAAATTCACCATATTTGGTCTATTCCTTCAATTTCATTGATTTGTCTTTTGCATGTATTGGTTTGGATCATTACACAACAAACAATAACACATTAAATGACATAGTTATTAACAACCCAACCAAATTATACAATATCACATATGCATGTTTTTTTACTCAAAACTATATTTTTCAACTAAACCAGCAATTTATTTTTGAAAAAATCTCACCTTGTATGCACAAATTTAATTTTGAGAAATTCAAACATTATCAAAATTTAGCCCTATAACACAATAACAATAAGAGTCATCATAAATGCACAAAAATATTATGTGTGTTTAAACAAATTAATTTTATTACGACTCCACCTTCCACTTCAAAAATCCAAATGTTTAAACACACAAAAAGAAAGCACAACATGATTTTCATAAAAAAAAGTTCATCTCTCACAAATCTTTCATCACTATAAGTTACATTTTATAAGTCAAATTTTTAAGAAAATGAAAATAATGTAACATTTTGTTTAACCATTTTAAAATCACATGCAAATAAACATATAGTGAAACATAAATCACAAACCTTCAACCTCCAAGTTTTTAAAATAAACCAAAAAACTTGTAATAACCTTTCAGTTTTCTTATTAAATTGGGGGAAAAAAAAATTCTTAATTATGTAGCACATGATATGATAATTGCATCACCAATAGAATTAAAAATGCATAAAATATATATTTTAAAAACCTTATTTTTGTTCATTTTGAATTTATTGATAATAGGCACAAGTGCATGAAAATCATTGATGCAAAGGGGGAATATGTTGAACTATTATCATTTGTCATTTTCTTAAAGGTTTCTTGCCCAAATTTCATATTTTCAAATTTTAAATTCCAAGTTGAAATCAAGTTGCATGCTAGTTGTTCACAATGATCACATGATTGACTTGGTTGGTTTAACTAATGTGTCCACATGTTGGCTTGTCTGATGTTAATTGTTAGAAGGAAAACAATTATCCTTTTTAATTCATTTTGAATTTTTTAATAATAGACATAGGCACATGATCGACTTGAAAGAATTAGCCCTTGTCAATGAAACAATTTGATGTTTAAGGTATAAGACATTGAGGTATATAAAGATAGATCCATATGTACACCTCAATTGAATTTATAATACAATATACACATTACAAGAATGGACTTTCACTTTCAATGAATTTTATGGTTTGATAGGTTTGTAGAACGACATGATGTGGTGAGTTACAACGTAATGAAAAATTAATAATAAAATAGTTGAACAAGAATTTAAAAAAATGAAAAATACTTATATAGTGGCGACCTAATGGCATAATTAGTTATGTCAATGAGAATCATAGTTCATAATTAATTGTAAATAGTTGAAATGTCATATGCAATGGGCGGTGAAAATACATACATGTGACATAATCATATAGTATGTGTCAAGGCTATACATTAGTTGCAAAGTAGTCATTGATTGGGTGTTATCTTTACTTTAATTGTAACATAATCGTCACATGTCACTAAAGTGCAACTTGTCAACAAAATCAAACATGGTTCATTACAATTGTATATATGGTCCATACATTTTACTGTGTAGATGTTCATCTTGCAACTAACTTGCAATTATATTACAAACCCCTAATGTTCTAATGTGGCATTTTATTTTTTGATACCTCATATTTCCATGGGATAATTGTAACATAATTGTTTTGGAACTCTGATTACAAGACAATTTAGTTGTTGTGAACTTAATTTTTCATAAAATTATGTAGGTCAATAACCTAATCAATAAGTAATTAAATTAAGCTACCTAGGTGGGTGAATAATGCCTTGATGGGAATCTTGATATATATTTTTGTGTTGGTGATCCATTAAATGGTTTGTTTGGTGGACCTTTTCTTGATGGCCCATTTGGTGGTCTAGTTGCACCTATTAAAATTCTTCCATTGATATTTCCATTTGAGGATCCATTAAAGGCTCAAAGGGTGGCTCCCACCTCCTAAAGGGTTACTACCACTTTCTTATGGCCAATTGTAATACCATTCAAGGAAAAATCTAATTGAAATGTATAAATTAAAAAAATAAGCTTGTTGAAAGGCAAAAAACTGATGAATTAAAAAAATTAAAACATATGTATGCAAAAGAAATTGCAAAGAAGGAAATGACAAATTTTTTTGGGGTATTTCAAAACTTCAAACAAAAACTTTATAATGCATAAAGTTCAATTGGCATCTATTGAATTTTTTGGTAAGTAGTTGAAAAATTCACAACCCTAGTATTTGAAAATATTTTCAACCCATTTTTCTATATAAAAAACATTATTATTATTTAACTATTTAAAAACCATATCAACATCATTAGTGAAGAAAAAAATTCAATTACATAGAAGACAAGTAGATTTGGTAGTTGAAATATTATTGTAGAAAACAAGTAGAACATCACAAAACATTTCATATCTTTTGGAATACTTAAGAAATTTATTAATAGTGTTGTTACAACGAAAATGAATTAGAATATTTGAAAGAGAGAATCCTCAAATTTGTTGGGCCTTTATATATCTACTAATGCATGGCACAAGCACTTTCGAAAAGTCATGGAAGTTGGTTAGTATGAGTAGTGCTAACCAAAGGAGTGGTTGATACCCCCATGCCAAACACTCAATGATTCCTTAAAAAATAATTGCCATGGAATCCATACCATGCCGAATAAAAATAATCCAATGGTTACTCAAGGCACTAAATTTCAAAATTTCAAACTTTTTATCGTCTTTTAACATTTCCACCCCCCATCAGTTTTCATGTTGAAATTGAAACATATATTCTTCATGTTGATCCTCCACTTATTAATTTTTAAAATTGATATAAGATAGACCTTTTAGATATGAAAAAGGTTTAACAAAAGGAAAAACATTAGGGCATACCAAATTACTAAATGAATTTCTATAACTATTGACATTGGTGGATTTTATATCATTGAAATAAGAGGGGTTTTAGTTACCATTATAATCAAATCCCTTTTTGTTACTAAGGTTGGTGAATTGTCATTTGTAAAAATGGCTATTATTATAATTGGGATTGTTGTAGTTTGGTTTATCATAACTACCAAAATTGGAATAATTTGTATTGAGACTATGGTTTAAACAAGATAGGTGATACCAAAGACACTTTTGGGACAAATAAACAATCTTTGTATCTATGACCCATTCATTCACAATCAACTAGATATCCCAAAAAGATGATTGAGGATTTTCTACCAAATTTGGAGTCCTTTCAATCATTTAAATTGTGCAAACATTCTCTTTTGGTTTTATAATAATGTGTGAAAAAATTAAATTGCATTCTTGTGACTAATTCTACAATTTTCACAAATAATCGAACCTTTATTTCAAGTGCATAGTTTCATTTATAAGATCCAAAATAATTGGTGCAATTGTTGAATTCCATCATGAAAAAAACCATGAAATAATAATTTCATTCCATTCCCATTGAATATTGTTTTGTACTATTGAAGTAATATTACAATCTTCATGTGATTTTTTATTTTTAACTTTTTGTTAGTGTTGACTTTCCATCTCAACAATTCATTGCACCAATTGAACTTGTTTAAGTTTTGTGTGATAATCATTTCATGAATGACATCATTTATTTCATTGTTAAGAAAAACTTTCAAATTCTCTTTGTCTAACTTCGAATTACTCTTGGGCAGTAAAAGAATTCATTCAAGAGTGGTAAAAACACCCCCAAAAAGAATTAGAAATAATTTCAAAATAATATTCATTTAAAAGTATATAATTATTATAAGGAAAAAAAATCTAAGCTACAAAATTGAAAGCCCACCAACTAAACATTCTATTCAACATTTTCTTTCTTTTCAATAGTTTTTCTCATTGAAAGTGAAAGAAAGTGTCGAATTTAATGGTTAGTTGGTATTTCTATGAAGTTTATAGTGTCCCTTTTAGGGGGTCATTATCTTCAAACCAACCTAAAAAAATTCTAAATTTATTATACTAGTAATCCAATGGCTATGATGATACAAAACTTCAAATTAAATTTTAATAATAATAATATAGGACACACCATTGTACAAGAATATGGTTGAAGGATTATAATCCTTTATTGAGTATCTAGTTTCAAAATGATTTTTAAAAACAACAACAAAAAAATTGAAAGATGACATAATGCAAACAATATGCAAAACAACATAAAAGTTTGAAAAATAGGAATGAGGCAAAAACTAAAGCTTGGTGAGGTGGTATGGTGTTATACATTCTATTACAATTTCCTCCATGTAGTTCCATCTATCATCTAATGTCTTTTTCAATTTTGAATTTTTTCCATAGGATGAATAATCACACAATAATTTGTGATTGAAAACCCATTGCAAATGTTTTACTTTTGTTGATGAGTTTGCAAAACGTCTCAATTTGTTTAAAGAAGTTGAATGCAATACAGAAAGTTAGAATAATTTTTATTAACATCAAAACATTTTGCAATGCTTGTGGTAGATTTTGTCAAGGTGAAAGAAAAATGTTAACAATACAAATATAAATAGCAACATTACATCACAAATTTACCAAACTTCATAGGTTCATAGGTTTTGTATGAAAATTCGATTTTCATATGTTTATGAAAAAATCGCATGAATTCCATGTTATGGTTAATATGAAGAATATTTGAATGTATTCAATATCTTAAATATTCAAATATATGATAGATTGTTTTTAAATGGTTACATGTGTTCATATTAAAAAAATTACACAATTTTATGCAATATTTCATCATGATAATAGCACAAATTTGATCAAAATGTAAAATCATACATACTTTACATCAACACATCATAAGTAAAAAAGACAATTATTTATATAAAAATAATATATGTGTTTTTCGTATCATTTTTACACTTTGAAGCCCACGGAGTTTACACAAACATATTGTTTTACAATTTTTGCACAAATTTTATTGAAATTTTGTGATATTGAAAGTTTGTGATGGATTAGTTTGAACACATGCAAAACATTTGTTTCCCGACTATGGAAATAACTACTTAGAAAAAGGACACCGAAATTTTGTTTTTCACGACAATTGTATCCAATAAACCTTTTAAAATAAACCTCTAGAAAGATGGAAAAAAAATACATAATTTTTCTTAACACAAATGACATTTTACATGAATATCTCACATGATTGAAACAAAATACCCTTAGTATTAAAATATTCATGCACCTTTCCAACCATGTTATTTGCTTCTAACCCTAAAAGAAACAAATGAATATCTTAATTCAATTCACCATAGCTATTGAATTCCATGTATAAAAAGATAATGCAACAATCCCAAACCCTAATAAAAAATTTCCTTTCAATTCATTTGAGAACAATGCCTTTCCAAACATATTGTGATCACACAAAAGTAACATTCTTGAATCTTTTTTTTATTGAAAACACTCAAAAGCTTCATGAAAAACTCAAATTAAACAAGGGAATAAATGAAACAATACCAATCCATAATTTGAAATGATTTGAATACAAGACATCAAGTTCTTTCTGTTTTTAATTGCAATGTTGTCACTACAAAAGAATAAAAGAAAATCAAATAAAGAAAAATGAAATGGACAAGATGTTGCAAAGGATGAATGCATGACTATAAAAGACAAAACAAGAAAGATGTTGTATAACCTCCCACCCTTCTCTCTTTGTGGAGTTTGTGAAGTTTTGAAAGGAGGGTAACAATAATAACAATAGTTTGAACACATGAATAATTATTATCCTTGAACTATGAAAAAAATATGCTTCAAAAGCATGTTGAACTGTTGTCTACAACATTAATTCACAACTATATCCGACATACCTTGAAAAGATGTAGAGATTTTGTCGAAGCTTACAACACAAGAATCATCATCATCCTCGTGACAAAGGTACGAAACTTGGGTCAAAAGTTCATTTAATCGAAGCTCAATCAAAATGTTTCTCCTCTTACAAAACTACAAACAATTTTTTGAAAAGATATTTAAAAATGCACATAAAATGGTAAAGAAATTTCATTTAAAAATCAGTTTAAAAGCCGAAATCAATTTTGGTTGAATGAGACCTTCATTGAAACTTAAAGTTGTGTACTCTATAATAATTTCGATATTACCATTGCTGTTGGAGTATAATAAGTAGGCCAATTTTTAAATCTACTTTATGATTAGAATGTTCAAAAGTTTGAAAGTTTTTTTTTCAGCGGATCCTAAGCCAAATTTAAAACATTCATCACAAAAATAAAATTTAAACTTTATATGCATTCACAAACAATTGTTTTGAGTTCTTTTATTTTGAACCCTAACACTCAAAGAATGTTGTAATAGCTTCATAGGCTTGTGCTTAGATGTGAAAATATTGGCTATGTAATCAATCAAAAATTGTTTTTCTTTTCAATATTGTGATGTAATACAAATGACAATTTTTATCACTTGCAAAAAGATTTAGCGAGAATTGATTAAAAAATGAAAGTTTAAAAAATATATGAAGGATCCTTCTTTATTATTGGCTTTATCCTACTGGAATTTATTATAGAATTCTGGATCTTTTTATTAAGTTTTTTGGGAAGGATTTAAGTGATTTTTTTCCTTTTAAAAAACTTTTTTTACATTTGGAAACCAGTTTTTTTTTCAGGTTAAAAAATAATTTGCCAAAATTTCGCCCATGATTTGGGAGGGTCACCCGTTGCTGTGTTTAGGTGGATATGTTTGTGGAGTGACCGGTAAATGGACGGCGGAGTCTTTGTAGCTGACAACCCGAGTTTTCCGCGGTGGACCGGTCCAGTGACCCGACGGATCAGAGGCTGTCGTGGGCGGGGTTGTCGCTGTCGAACGTTCCAGTGACCCGAAGGATCAGAGGAGCTCGTGGGCGGCTTTTTCACTGTCGACCGTTCCAGTGACCCGAAGGATCAGAGGGTCTCGTGGGCGGCATTTTCACTGTCGACCGTTCTAAAGATCATAGAGTGGCGTGCTCGGATTTTTCGTCGACGATCGTTTGGGTGACCCGAAGTTGCAGAGGGTAGAGGTACACACTTTTTGTCTTCGACAGGTTCGAGTAACCCGAAGGATCGGAGGGTGGCGTGGCCGGATTCCTCGCCGTCGACGGGTCTAGTGACCCGAAGGATCAGAGGTATTTTCGGGGATCGTCCGTTTGAGTGACCTGAAGGATCAGAGGGTGACGTGGCCGGCTATTTCTAGATCGTCCATTCCAGCGACCCGGAGGATCAGAGGGTGTCGTCTCTCTCGCAGAGACGGCAGAATCCGGATTCCCTTTGTCGCGCATGAATTTTTGTGAAGCTCCCATTTCTCTCGTTTTCTTTCTCGTTTCCTGATCTCATTTGTTTCTGTGTGAGTTAAGCTTTTGTGTCCGCCTGCACTTTCAGTAGAGAGTTTTGCATATCCCCTGCCGTATTTACTTTTCTTTGCGCTGGTTTTCATTGTTGTCGTTGTCGTTGTTGCTGTTTTGGGGTTTGCATCTTGTACTGCTTTGGTTTCCTCTTAAACTGCTTGTTTGTTTGTTTGTTTTTTCCCCTTCTTCTTTTTATCTATCTATCTTCTTGACATTCGGTTTCTTTCTCGCCGTCTCTTTTTCAGGATGTTTTACCCAGTGTAACGGAGACTGCTCAAGAGAGAGTACGCTAGAAGATGTTGTCGGAGTGCTGTTAGAGCTTAGAGACCTCGTCGATCAGGAGCTTTTTGAGAAGTGCTTTACCGACGGAAGTGTGAGAGGTTTTTCTTTGTAGTGCTGGAAGCTTGTTAGTTTGTTGAAGCGCAAAAGTTGGACAGAGATTCTGCCTGAGAAACGGAGATGACTACCGCCGGCTCTGTTGTTGGTAAGTTCATCCTACTTTTGAGACACTCTTTATGTCTCAATTTTTTGAAACTGGTTTGAACATTCTGGTTTCTTTCTCGCGAGCTGTCTTGTTTTTCTATGCGTGAAACTTCTCTGGTGGACCATATTACTGACGAAAAAACAACTAGATGTCCTTGAGGACTTTCATAGCACTGTCCAAGGTTTCATGTTACGGTTCCTCAGGCTGTTTTAGATTCACAAAATGGAAAGAGTCCAAAAGACAAAGCAGTAGTTGACCTCGACCTATGCTTCTTTGCAAACGGCCAAGCTCCAGAAAGCCCTGTCTTTGGGACCTGAGATTCTTCCATGGAAATTTGTGTCAAGTTCTGAAGAAAAGCTTTTGTGCTTTGTTTCGCTCTGTGTGTAGTTCCAAGGAGCTTTCGGTTGCTCGAAGAGCTAGAGAGAGGAGAGAAAGGAATCGGAGATGGCTCAGTGAGCTATGGTATGGATGATGGAGACGACGTCTTCATGCGCTCTTGGACTGGCACCATCATCGGACCACACCATGTGAGCATACGGAGAATTTTTCTTTTTCTTTTCGTCCTGCAGATCGGTACTATATCTCTCTTCGATCGGGCATGCATTGGGCGAGGTTTCTAGGGTTTCAACATCTCTAGACTTTTGTGGGGCCTATGAAACCTGATTAATGTAAATGTGTGTTGAGTTCCAGGAGTTGTATTTCTTCCCATTGCTTGTGGAAATGTGTCAGAAAATCAGTACAGTTTTTGTACAATGGTTTGCACAATGTTTTGGGTAGATCTTGATATACTTTTTTGAGAAACAATGTTGGGAGCTGATAAAGTTAGTGGGTAGTTACGGCAGCTTGTCACTGCTGTTTATGATGGAGGTGATGGTCTGACACTTTGTGAGCAGTTCTCATAAGGTTATGACTGCACCCATTGTTGTGTCACCTTGTTGTGAAATGGGCCTTTGCACGGGTTATGACTGCAATTTCATAGAAATGACTTCAAGTTTATATCAACATGCATTTGACATGGTCTAAACTCTATACCAAAATGCAAAGCCATCTGATCTGGTCTGTATGAGCAAGCTATGGGTGGAGTGTTCTGGGGAAGCTTCTGATGGAGCAACTGCTGAAAGCTGTGGTGTGTTCTTTTTGTTGATGCAGTCAGTTCATGAAGGCCGCATTTACACTGTCAAGCTCATTTGTGACAAGGATTATCCTGATAGGCCTCCAACTGTCAGGTTCCACTCTCGGATCACCATGAATTGTGTCAACCAGGAAACGGGAGTTGTAAGCCATCTTAACCTGATCTCAATGATATGAGAAATCTCATACCTTCTTATTGTATGAAAGGAGTTTAAGCACATCTATAGTGCAATTTTTTTAGAGGTACAGCAAAGAGATATTTCTGTTTAGGAGTGCCTGGCTATGGAATCTTCAGAAAGATTATTTGAAGGGCTTCTTAATCCTAAGTAGGGAGATTCTCAAATCCCAGTTTGTCATCAAAAGTCATGCTCAGGCATGTTCTTCCTGTTTCCTTGTTTGGGATTTTCATTTCTGTTTTTGTTCTTTTATTCTCCTCTCTCATTTTTTGTTTCTATTTCTTCATGGTTACTTTGTGCACTGTTTTGTTTTTGAGAACTGGAGTATGTTTTTTCCAAGCAGGGCTTCTTTAGTTATAGGTGGTTTTTGTAGAATGGGCTTCTCATGTTGGGCTATTTTTCTTCAAAATAGTTTCCTTCCTCTCTGAGTACTCATTCTGCAATTGGTCTCTTGAAGCCTGTATGCAAAAGATCTCTCAAAAATTGCTCATCTTGAAACTTGTTATAACTTCAAGTTAATCAATCTTCATGGATTCCTATACAGGTTGATGCAAGGCATTTTGCTATGCTTGCACAGTGGCGCCGCAGCTACACCATGGAGAACATCTTGACAGAGCTCAGAAAGGAGATGTCATCCCCTCATAATCGGAAACTTCATCAGCCACCTGAAGGAAGCACATTTTAAACTTTCTTCTATGTGTTGTAGAACCTAGTCACAGGCTCAATCTCTAAAGACATGAACAATCTGTATGTTTTACCTGGGGTGTTCTTTATATCTCTTGTTTCTCATGAAACTCTAGAAGTTTCAGCGGAATCAGGATTCTTGTCTGAAGTTCAGTTCTTCCAAAAGAAAATTGATGAAAATCATTGTACACTGTTATTTCCATGTAGACCATATTTTTCTGGTCTACTTTGTACAATAGGGTATTTGTTCGCTGATTTTGAAGTCAAATTTGTTGTGTAGATTCATGATAGGGTGGTCAGTGAATCTGATTGATTAGGGCACTTGCATGCTTATTGATTGGTCCCTGAGTTCATTGCTATTTGTTCAGCTGGTTGGTAACATTTTTTGGTCATTGGTCTCTATGCTGTCTCTATTCTCAGTTACACTCTGAAGGTTAGGACTGCACTCATGATTGGAATGCTTATTTGGGTTTGGTGTGGCTATAACTGACATAATATTGGTTACTTCCAAGGTGTTATTATGCAGTTTTCCTGCAATTGCTTGGATGTAAAATGATCCCAAGGTGTCTGAACTATCAGACATGGAGGAACAAAGATAAGACTTGATGATGTTCAACCATTTGAGGGACAAATAGGTCATTGCCTGAGTATGACTTGTCATTAGATGCGTTACGTTGCATTGGGGCTATACAGGTTGGTAAGAGTTGTGAAGATCTTCTGACCTGTGTAGATCAGATCAGTCTTTCCCAAAGTATGTTGGCAGTTCCTTTTGCAGGAAATCTTCACAGGATTGGAATGGAATTTGAACATGCATATTGGCATGTCTTCAATGCAGAAGAACCATGTCTGTAAGTCTCACAATACTTAAATGCCACAGAAGGCTAGTAAGTAGAATCATGTACGCATATGATGTTCTCAGTGCTTCGAAGCCATTTCAAATTACGATCTGGATCTGACATTAAATCTTTACAGGATGACACACTCTCTGAGGGAGTCAGGAACCAAGCTCTCAACCCAATGCATCTATCTCTATCTGGTAACTTTTTCATTCTGTCTTGGCATCAAAAAAACTCAAGGCATTGAACTTAAATAAGATGAATTAGTTTTCAAAAAACCATCTTCATCATGTCCAAAAGGCAAACTGACATTTGAGGAGCTTGTGATTGACCATTACTTGACAAGGTAACTTAGGAGTGAAAATTTTCACAAGATGTGGAACTTTCCACAAGGGAAACATTGCCCATACACCAGTGGTGTGCAGTTCTTATGTTTGAGGAGGAACCTCTGGTTCTGGTTCATGTTTCATGTATGCCAATTTAGAAATGTGCATCTTGCCACCCTTGAATTCAACCTTTAAAATGCCCGACCAGCACCCAATGAAACAATCATGACTAAGAGGAATAGAGAAGAAGGTGATGGTGATGAGTGCTATGAACCATGACCAAGACAAGAAGACCAAGAATCATGTTCATGATCAAGAGGAGCTAGGAACCATGACCAAGACACGAATGCCACACAATCATGTCCATGATCAAGAGGAGCCAAGAAGTAAGTGATGGCAATGAGTGTTAGGAACTTCAATACCAACAAGGGGATCAGAATTATTGTTAGGAATTACAACATCGGTATCAACAAGGCAATCGGAATTAAGAATAGATAAGAAGGCAATGATGATGAATACTAGAACCATGACCAAGAGATATTAAACAAGGTGATCATGACCAAGGTTTTTGATAACGGTGACAATGAGTGCTAAGAATCATGACCATGAAATCAACAAGGTGATCATCACCAAAAGGGATAGACAATGTGATAGGTGATTTGATGCAATTGAAGAAAAAACATGTGACAAAATGAAACAAATATTTACATGTGAAGAAGATGTAGACCAATGTGAAAAATGAAGGCCACAAAAATTATCCATGACTATGAATGCGATGAAGGAAATCTAATATGTGTTTGTATGTTTTTAAATTTTTGAAATGAAAATAAGAATGCAATGCCAATTACAAACAAGGATGAGGAAAAAAAGAACATGAGAAAAGCAAAGAGAAAATGAAAACCACAAAACCCTTACCCCCCCCACCCCCCCAAACCCTAAACGAAATAATAGAATCGAAACTGGATTTGTAAAAATAAGTGGTCCATTTGTTATTCTTACACTACTTAGGAACTAAACCTGAATTTGGTTGCACTTTTATTGAAATTTTGGAACTAGGGGTCAATTTTTAACTCAATTTTTAGCATTACCCCATTCTAGGTCCTTATGTGGTGTAAATATCTTGTAAAATTTCAATGGCTTTGATTTTGTTTGAGAATGAGAGGATGCACATGATGTGTAAAATTTTGAAAAACCCTATGTGTAAGGTAAGGTGATTCCTCTGTTGTAGCAAAAATATGAAGGATAGTAATAAGGTGCCTTCAACATACACAAAAATATTCTACCTATTATTTACTTTTGCTTCACTCATCTCTTTTTTAACTCAATTTTTAAAAGGACTCAAAAGCAATAACAATTAGAACATTCCATGAAAATTTCATATAAAATTAGACATCCACCATTCCAATGATTTACATTTTAAACAAGTATTGCATGGATAATGGATACTTGCATTGGAAAACAATAACCATTAATTGTATGTGCCCAAAAGAATTTGAACCCATAATTAAGTTATTGGTTTTATTGATGCGTGGAACTAGAACTAGAGCAAAAACAAAATATGTTATTTTGAAACAAAAAATTGGAACTAGAGGCTATTTGGAGGTTAAACCAATGGTTATGTTTCGGATTAGATAGGTATGAATTGGAACTTGGTTTAATTTTCAAAACCACAAATGATTTTTCATTTTTTCGAAGAATTAGGTTCCCGGTTCCATTTATGTTTGGAACCAAAATTAGAACCAAGGCGGTTCTAATTTTTTAAAAGATAAAGAGCTGGAGGTTCTCCATAAAAGTAATAATTGCCCAGTGCTTGAAACTTGAACAAACTTGATAATAAATATTCAATAATTTTCCAACAATTTCAATGTAATTGACAAAACACCATTTGGTTTATTTTTCAATAATATGCAAATGAATACATTTAAAGTATGAGAATTTTTTTAATGTAAAGTAAGGTAAGGAAATATTTGAACTTATTCAAAGTTTGTTGTTTGGAGTGCACATTTGACATGAGTGGGATAGTAATGTTTGATGCACCCCAATTTAGTTACTTTAGTTAATAATTGATTGTCATTCATGTTGATAGTTGAAGTGACTTATAATAATTTTTCATTAAGAATTTTGGTTTACCTTAATGATCTTGAAGTCATGGTTACCTTCTCATGCTTATGGAAAATTTAAAACACACAACCCAAGTACCATTGCAAAATTGAGAATTATCACTAATAGCAGTCAATGAACCTAAAATTGGTTTGCATTATTAAGGTGGACAAAATTGAATATTGTAAAATATTTCTAAAGGTAAGCACCTTAAGTGGAAATGATTACAAGATGATTAACAATCTTGAAAAGGGTATGTAACATTGCAAAGAGTGTAAATTGTAAATAATAATATTATGGCCTATGGCTAGAAGAAGGGTAAATATGGGATATAAATAATACACCTTATGGGCCCTATGCTTAAAGATATTTTGACCATGGATCTAAACTTGAATTCATGAATTATTTAATTAATTATTTTGGGTTTAAAAAAAAAAGATTTGGTTATATCCTAGGAGGTAGATTGTAAATAATTTAATGACTCATCCATATAAAGGATGATATTTTGTGTGAATTATATATTCAACATTGCAATGTTAAATATTTTATTTTTCAAGCAAACAATTTCACACCTTAAACAAAAGTTTTACAAATTCAAATCAACATTGAGTACTCAGGGTTTACATGTTTTATGTGTTTTGTCTTTTTGGGTTGCACCCATCCGAAAGTACATGGCATGTAAGGTTACTTATTTATTAAATGCATATGATATTTTTACAAGCTTCATTTTGAATATTAATCAAACATGTAAAATAAATTTTGCTTATAGATTGTGAAGAGTGATTTACCTATTTATTTCAACAAAGTATAATGTTAAAACTATAATTATTTCAAGCATGAATGCTATTATATGAAAACATGGGTTAAGGAACCAAAAAGTAATTTGTTGCATGTCCATGATATTAATGTTTCCTTTCTATCAAACTAATGTTTTTTACACACAACTTTCATCAAGTCTTCTTTCACAAGGTACAAAAATATCTCAAATGAAACCTCCTTCATTTTTTGTTTAGAGTTTTAAAACAAAATCTCAATTCACAATCATGAAATCTTGAAGTTCATTATGTAACCTTCAACTATACAATCTTTACAACAAGTTAGCCCTCTAAGTCTTCCAAAGCCCATTTACATTTTTAAAATATTAATTAATATAAAATCCCTTAAAACCTTAATTAAGTGATTCATCATACATGTGCCATACATAACAAATAGACATATTGATTCATCATGCATGAATCATGCCCATTTAATAACATTATGATTTATTGATGACAACCATTTAATTTTTTTGACACATCACCAACTAACTTAATAATTTATTCAATTTCATGTAATGAACTCTCCATTTTAGAATTAACCTTCCTATCCCACAAATTTCATGACAAGTATTTACTCATTTCTGTAAATCTCAATGTCTGTTTTGTTTGTTTTGCTTACGTAATCTCAATGAATAATTGAGTTATGAAATGCATTTCATGGATGAATATTCACATATTTGTGTCATGTTTGTGCAAACTAATTGTAAGTTAAGATTACAACCTTTGGATCTCATTTTGCAAAGGCTTTAAAATGTGATTTTGTGAATTGTTTCAAATAATGGTTGTCAAGATCTATTTATGTATACATGAGAACAAAGATCTTGATGTGCACTTCAATATTTGAGTAAATACATTAAATGAAAATTTGTGTAGTTGGTTGTTAGAGATTTGGAAGTGGGTAGGCTTTAAAAATTTAATGATCATCAAAGGTTACTTAGGGCATTTGATAAAAGAATTCCAAGCTCAACATATGTAGTCAAATGCACATTCTTTTTTATTCATAAGTGTAAATGATACAATTGAAGATAATGACCAAAAAAGAGAAATTTAGAAGATGTGTTTAAATATAAGTTTCATGAAATGTATTACCAATGATTAAATTGCAATACAATATTGTCTTATATTATCAAGCAATGTCAATTTTTAATTTCTAAATATATTTTTTTAAAATATTATTTTTATTTATAGATTTTCAAAAATTTCAGCATGAAAAATTTCAAAATTATCATACATTGCAGGGATATACTCCAAATTTTGCTTAATTTTCTATGAAGTTACTTTTCATGTAGGGTAGTTCTACAAGGTTAGTAGGTGGCATAATATTATTGGCTTAAAGTTGATAAATGATAATGTTTATTATGTAGATGAATTGAGTTGATAATTTTTTCATTGTTCATTTAAAATAATTTATGGGTTTTGCATGAAGTTTTGAACTAATTTTCACAATTCTTGAACAATGTCATTAAAGGAGTCATGAAAAAATTGAGGATCAAAACATTCTATAATCATCACATGTAAACCTACATCATGTAATGTAGGGTTGATGACTTGTGCACAAATAAGATGTTATGTAACATTTTGAGTAAAAAAGTGGAAGTATTTAAAAACTTGTACAATTGGGATAAAAAAATACACCATGTAATTTGTGTGTACAATTTCACATTCAAATTGTTCATGGGATTGATTCACCCTTCCAACTTGCATATGGGGTGGAATCGACATCACCTATTAAATCTGGAAAAAAAAAATGATTTTTCATTTGGTAGTGAAGGAGTCTCAACACAAAATATTCTTAGAATTGATGGAGTCGGAGGGTGTGAACTTGATATATAGGCCATGAAGTTGGCCCAAGCAAATTAGGAATTTTTAAATAAAAAAATGATTATTTTTTGACCTTGAACCTCTTGTTGAAACATACATACATATTTATTTGAGAGATTTTAAATAATCAATTTTTTTTCATCCCCCCTATTTTCAGAGATTTTATTTTGTTGGTTTCAAACTCAATTGAAGGTGTGTAAATGGCTACATAAAAGGCACCATGTGAAGGATTACTTAAAAGCCTCCAAGGCTAAAAGTGAAGGGATAGTGAACACATCCCTTTTAAAAGCTTAAATGTTCGCTCACCAACCTATCTACCCGATCTTAAAACCTAGAAAATGTTTTTTCCAAGTTTGAATAAAATTATATGACAATTCTAAGTGTGAAATAGGACTTTGACGATAAAGTTCAATTTGTGAAAAAAAAAAATTAAATATTTTTTAAATTTCAAGTGAGAAAAATTATTTACATTTCAACATTATCTCCTCCACTTTAGGGCTGAAAAATTACAAAATCACCTCTAAAAAATCTCACTCATTCAAACAGGATTTTTCAATAATCTCTAGAGTTTGTCCCAATTTTTTAAAAAAAATGCCTAATTTTAATTTTGTTGAATTTTCATTTTAGGGTTTAGAGTGCACTTGTTCTCATTTAGGGCTTTCCGATGGTACCAAGAGCGCGACAAGGGGCACCAGGGTTTGGGAGATGTCAACCAGACCAACAAACAAAGCCAACAAATTAGCTTAATACACAAATGTGATAGCAAATTGTTATTGAAAAATTTCATGTAAATTTCATCGATGTTTTTAGTTATTTAAATGGCTAAAAACAACCACAATTTGCCCACAATATGAAAAAGGTGTTTAAGATTTTTTACTTTTGTGTATTTTGAGTATTGCCAAAATCTGCCAAATAAAATGATGGATGCCAACAAATTACCTTAATACACAGATGGTGATTGTTGCCTATGCAAATTGATATTAAAAATTTTCATGTATATTTTTATACATGTTTTAGTTATTTAAATGGCTAAAATAACCACAAGTGCCTACAATATGAAAAAGGTGTTTAAGATTTTTAAAAAAAACTTTCCTATTTTGAGTATCGCCAGATTTTGCCAAATAAAATGATGGATTTATCGCCATTTGAGCATCATCGCAAAATTGAAAAAAAAGAGAAAGAAGAAAAAGAAAAACTGGATCCAATACCTAGTCTGGGGATACAATGTGGGGAACGTGACTTGGGATCTCGGGGAACATCGGCTCCTTCTAGTACCTTCTCCTGAAACCCTCGTTTGCTACTTCCCCACCCGCGCGCGCTTCGGCGTCGTCTGTTTGTTTTGTTTTGTTCTGTTGCGCGGCGGTTGCTTTGGTTCGGTGCATCGGCGACGATTTTCCTTCCATGTCTGCGTGTGTTTGAAGGTCAGTTTCTTGCATTTTAGACGGCCCTTCTTTCCTTGCTGCACCTGTCAGTTTCTATTGGATTATTGCACCGCTGTTTCTGCCCACGAAATGTTTTTTTGCTTTAGTTATGATTGATGAGACAAGAGTTTGATTGTTTGTAATTGTTGTTGTTGCTAGTGCTTTGTAGTCTTTTTTTTTTTTTTTCCCCCTCGCTCCCCCCCTTCCCTGCAAATTTTTTTTTTCTTTCGCAAGGCTTTTTGGGGGTTTTTTAGGGTGGTTAT
>Ga0116231_10008125_pt1 | contig 18619 bp, 16 predicted proteins | sample S1TSphgellanicum_2_FD_89695 | JGI IMG/M metagenome (GOLD analysis project Ga0116231, IMG submission 89695) | Host-associated microbial communities from peat moss isolated from Minnesota, USA - S1T2_Fd - Sphagnum magellanicum MG | ecosystem: Host-associated > Plants > Peat moss > Unclassified...
AATCCAAGTTTTGTTGTTGTTATATAGAGCAGCCGATAGTGGGCACCCAGCTAAGGGCCCCAGGACTGTGACAAGGGCTAGCACTGCATTTAGGACCTTTTAATCAGCTCACTTCAAGAAGTTACAAATTGGTATGGAAATGAAATGAAAATAATCTCCAGTCATTTGGAATGGACATAATTTTGGTTGGTGAATATACCTGATGATTCCATTTCCACCAAAGTTCCACCTGAATTGTGTCGGGTAATAAAATCCTTCATATATATTGACAGTCATGACATTTCCAAGGTTGCTTTGTTGATAATTAGCCAATACTAAAGATATTGCAGAAATAAATGGAACTGAGTTTGTGAGATCTCGTGATAGGCAGAGATAGGTCAAGTTGTTCCGAGGCGCATAACTGACCTCCTGATAAGCCATTAGATCTGCTCTAGAAGTGAAATTAATGGAGGCGACTATTGTTCCATCTACTACCATCTCAAAACTTGGCACTATGCTTCGATGGTCATAAAGGCCATAGAAGAAGGTCCCTCTGGTCTGATAGATTGCATTTGGTGTCAATGGAAAGCTGTAACAGTTCTTGGCGAGAGAATCAGGGAAGGATTTAAGGGTTGCGAGTTCGGAAGAATCTGGATAATATAGGGAGGCACTGGAGACGTTTGCATTTACACCAGAGTTTCTGTCAATAATCTGATCATCAGGCATCCATGTTATTCCAGTAATGTTATCCACATAACTGGCTACAAAGAAAGATCCTGCACCGAGACAGAGAACAAAACTCTTAGGCTCGTCCCTTGATGGGAAAGCCACCTGCAGGCCGTAAAATCCTTCCACTCCAGCAGCACAAATTAATTAAGAGATCTAGTTCTAAACAACATTTCTTTGCTGCTGTTTTGATCGAACCGCGCAATGTTTCACTAGTAATACTAGAAGATAGATTCCTTTTCGATGCTTGTCAGATTCACACAAACTCCGAATTTCTCTTCTAACAACTAGTTGAATGATCCAACATAAGGTATTATTCGACATAACTTATCCGAAGCTTTAATCCCATAACTTATGTGATTCTAACATGATAAGTTCTCGGAACTAATAGCTTCAGTTTTGCATTCGGCATCAAAGAAACGAGCTAGGTAGATAAACGAGATCTCGACAGCTAATTTACTAACTGGTACGTAATAATACAAAGTCAGCAGTAGAAGAGTGAAAGATGGTCCATATTGATCTGCCACAAACCTGGTGGATTCTTAGTCGACACTAGTCCTTGGCTCCACATTACTTGGGCCCTTTATTTTGGTAATGCCCTCCCCCTAAAACCTTAACTACGAGGAAATCACATGACAACCATGGTCTAAACAAATTCATGAACCCATTAGAAAGTTGTAAGCTACAATGGTTTTTTTAACTGTTCTTTTGGGGGCTAAGCTGATAGCAGTCCCTTGAAGTTGTGGCATCCTAGAATTTGGAAGGTGCCAAGGGAAGATCTTTAACTCTACCCAAAAAACTTTGAACACTGGGCCCACAGTATGAAAACTTTCAACACTGGGTTCCACAGTATGATGGTACTCGAGACTTTAAACAATGGGGCTGTCCTGCTAAAATGGCGAGCAAACCCTACCTTAAGTGTTTGGATACCAACCTGCCTACCCTAGAACCATGTTTTACCACCTGGGAGGTTCTAATTTCTAATCTGTTGAACTGCAGAAAAACAAAGAGTTTACATAATAGAACTTAAATATAAAGAACATTACTAAGTTCTTTTGCAGAATTAAAAAAACATATAGAACCATGCTGCATGGTTTATGCAGAACCATGCAATGACGAAAAGCATGTCCGTGAAGACAATGTAAACGCCGGACAGAGCTCATGGGGGCTAGATAGTGTCTTCCTGACCATACCTAACGGCTCAAAGCCCATCATCAATGACCATAGAAAGAGGGAAAGGCATGAACCAAAACTCAAAACTCTAAATTTTTCACAAAACACTTTGAGACTAAGTGAATTGAAAAAAGTGCTCATCTATGAGACAAATTCATCTACCCAGACGATGTCGCAAGCTACCATGGTTTTTTAAACGGCTTTTTTGGGGTAAAGCTAATAGGGGTCCAAACAAGTCATGGCACCCTAGAACTTGGACGGTGCCAAGGGAAGAACTATAACTCCATCCAAAAAACTTCCCAACACTGGGCTCCACAGTATGACGGTACTTAACAACTCAATGGTCACAGACAGACAGAAAGGTATGAACCAGTGTTGGGCGGGTATCATAATTTTATGATACCCTTTGGGTCCGGTTTTCACCAAGTAATTTACAAAAGGGTCCTGTTCTCTCTAAAAAAAATTCTAAATTTGTTACGGCGGACAAGGGTATCAACATTTTAAAAAATAAACTGACACAGGTTCTCACAATGCCAGTTCTCAAAAATTTGAGAATAGCTGGTTATCCTTTGCTGGTTCTCGCAAATCGGGTATTGCTTTTTAAATTTAAAAATAAAATAAAGATTAAATATTTATTTATTTAATTTCTTTTTTTAACGATAGCTCTGGTTTTTTGAAAAAATTAAAAATCAAAGGACCTTTGGTTCAAGGTTTTTGAAAGATTTCTCAAATAAATTCCAGTTTTGGGTTTTTGAAAATTTTCAAAGAACCTGACTGGATTTATGAAACAACTGTAAAAGAACCAAAGCTTTGGGGGCTAGGTTCTTTCACCAATTCCTTTGATTTTTTGAGATCTACAGTTATGAGTGAAAATCAGTTCAAAGAACCTGACTGGATTTTCTAAAAATTGCTTGTCATGGGTACATAATATCCAGACCTTACCTGCCAGTTCTTTTTTTCGAAAAAGAGAGAAAATAGAACAGTGTTTTGTTTTGGCAAATATATTTTTTCAAAATGGCAAAAATTCAGGGTTTTAAAGGTTTTCAGTTACCACATTTTGAAAAAATATTTAAATTTTTTACAATTTTCAGATTCTATTCTAAGTTCCAATACATAGCCAAAAATATAGTTCAGTTTTTTAGTTATTTGTGTTTTTATTGTCATATCTGGCTAAATAATCATTTCATCTACATCATAATTTTTTTTAAAAACACACTCACTTAGTTAGAAGTTGAAAGAACAACCCAATAATAATGTTAACTCTCCAAACATCATTATCATCTGACTTGGCTTGCCATTAATATGTACCTACTATCAAATACTAGCCTTTCTTTGGATCTCCAATTTCCCAAGGCAAGTTAAACTTGACAACAAAATTTGATGTGGGTCTAATGATGAAGGTGTCCTTCTTTTAGCCCTAATTAAATTAGGTTGACTTAACACAGTGCCTCCAAAGTTCAAACTCATGATCCATGAATAATTGACAAGATCCAGTATATAAAACGTTGTTTCATGCTCATAACTTCTTTCTCATTGCTTGTATTAAATTTTCACTCCAACTCAACCCTGAGACCCTGACCCGGGTAAGGGGTCAGACCTTATCCGGATCTCAGATTTTCTTTTTCTTTTAAAAAAATCAGTTTTCACATCTTGTTCTCACACAAGTGAGAACAGATAGTTCGGTTTTCAGTCAAGGTATCACTCATGATGCTGCCCTGAGAGGATGAGACTAAGATGCTCAGGTGATATCTGGGTGATGCCCAAAGGTATTTGTGATACCCGCCCAACACTGCTTTGTACCTGACATGCTCCGGAGTGCTTTGTATCGTGGCAGGTCCCGTAGAAACGCAATCGTGAATGTGGATCCCGTGTGCACTATGATGTTGGAAGCAAACTGAATCGTCAAGCAAGCACGTCCTGCTATGTGCACGTTCGTGCCTCTTCCGTCCAAGGTCTTGAAACTGCTGATGATCAGCTCCTCTTTCAGCTCAATCAGCATTCTTGCTGGAAGATGATCCACAGCGGCCTCGTCTTGTATGGCGCCCCACCGCAGTGTCCCTGGGTTCGTGAACCTGAAAAGCATCAAGAGATGATTGATGAGAAATGAGAAAATGGTACCTGGAAATAAGGAATGAAATCACCTGTGATTAGAAAGGATGTTTGAAAAAAAAGAGAATGAGAAACACCTTAAGAAATCCATGAAAATGACTTGAAAACACGTTGTGAAAGGAGCAAAAATGGCATTCAAAATACCCTGAAAATACCACTAAGAACACAATAGAACACCCTGAAAAAAAATATTAAAGTCACTGCTTATTAATGTCGAACCCATTGCAAAAATTTGTTGGCCTTGCCTACCGAGGCAAGGATATTGTGTTTAGATTCATTACAGAGTATAGTAGCTTAAGGGATTGTGGGCCCTAGGTCTATTTTTATAGGAGGATTTTTGAAAGATGATATTAAATTGGCTTGTGTTGAAACTTGAGATTAGTTATAGAGTTATAATATCTTGAAGGATTTTGGTTTCTTTTAGAGGATTTTTTTGAAGATTATATTTTTGCATGGAGAAATATTGGAATTTTCATCATTTTCTTCTTTTTCCTTAAGATAGTTGTTAATGTAAATGGCAAGGCCACAGTGTGACCGACACACTCCTTGTTTATGAAACTCCGCCAGAAACCATCCAAAACACCCTGTGGTCCCACTTTTTTGCTGTGTGGACCAAAATTCCCGCTTTGCAACAAACTACTAAAAACCCCCTCTGAGTCTTTAAATTTACACACGCAGTTTTGGAAAAATCCTTGCTGTGCTTAGGCCCCTCTCAGTTCTGGAACCGCTTTGGTTAGACATTATTATGAGCGTTCAGTGTTAGCAATTCACAAAAGAAATGAAGTGGTTATTGAAGAGCTTTCGAATCTTAGTCGCGGTCTTGGCTTGTCTACAAACAACTCGAACCTGGCTGAGGCTGAGGATCGTTGCGACGCAAACAATCCGTGTACCGATCCTACTGCACCTTGCTGCACTCAGTATGGGCACTGCGGGTTCGACGAGTTGTATTGCAGTAAGGGTTGTCAGAGCCAGTGTGAACTTCCGCCGTCTCCCTTACCTTCCGATCAGTACGCATGCGGCAGGATGGCGTCTAACGCTTTGTGCCCTACTCCTGCAAATCCATGCTGCAGCAAGTATGGCTACTGCAGGAACGACACCGAACATTGCGGTTTGGATGTCAGAGTCAGTGTGATAGTGGAGGTTCGTCTTCTCTTTCCTCTTCAGGGTCTTCATTCTTGTTTTTTGGGGGGAGGGGGTTTCTAAATTACTCTTCTTTCCTATGTTGTCCAATACCTATATTATCCGAGCATGCGCAATTCGCACTAGTTTGGTTTTTTCAATAGACATACCAATATGATCACAGCTTGGAGACTCACTAAAAGCTAGAAAGTCGACTTGCAAATATGTAGTGAACGTACTAATTAAGATTTTGCAAAACTGAATTATATGTACACTGTACACTGGTATGCAGCATCAACAACGTCAAGAGCTTGGGTTTGGAAGCTAATTGTAATGGGTATCATTATCCCTGTAGCGGAAGGTGTTTTCATTGTTGTATTCTTCATCATGCCAAGGTGCAAGAGTGAAATTGATAGTGACATGGCAGACGGAATTGAATTTTCACCGCTTCTGGAGGGCTCTAGCTATGACACCCAAAATGAATCCGAGAACAAGGTATGTATTTGTTTCTATGCATGCATTCTTTTGAAACTAATTTTGACTGTCAACAATCAGTGGATGACAATTCTTGGACCAAAGTTAAATATTTGATGTAGCACGGTACCTAGTTTGTAGTTCTGGAAATGCCATGAGCCTAAATGTTTTTCCTAAATATGAGAACTTCCAAAAATTGATGAAAATATTTCATTAACAAAAATGCAATTTTTAGAATGACTTGTTCTCAGATCACATTAGTTTTCTATAATCGCCGCTTCATCTTAAGTAACATCTTAATTCCTGACATATTTCCATACTAATTTGAAGTTCCTACATTCTTTGGCAATCTACAGTGTAATGTGTCAGAGAGGAATTCATCATTAGCCAAACATATAAACATTTTAAATCAATTTTCCTTTATATTAGTTTGACTTATTCTAATTGCCTTTTGACTACTTGTAGCCGGTGCACGATCTAAGTCCAAGTTGCACGTCATCTACGCCTAATTTAGTCATTATATTTTTCCACGGCATCACATTTGGGCAAAACGATGAGTGGAGGACAACATGGACAACCAGGGAGACAAATGCAGTGTGTTGGCCACAACACTGGTTGCCCCAAGACTTGGACGGAGAAATTCGAATTTTCTCTTTGTCATACGATGCAAGTTTTCATGGTGTCCACGATGATGTGACAGAGATTGGTGGACTCAAGAGAGTAAGCCCCTGTCTTCCCAACCCCTTGTAGAAGTCCGCCCCCTTTATATAGCTAAAAATGTTTTCTTACAACTTAAGATGAGATACATAACCACTAGCACAAATCAATTTTCTCATGTAGGAGTAGCTCTCATGTAGCTTTTTGTAGAACCACATGTTTCAGATTACTTTACATAAGTGCATATATATATAGCCTTTAATATTTGCATGGACCTAAAAGTGTAGGGTAAAGCCCCATGAACCCAAGCTCTTGTCCATGGGCTTTTACATTGTGTAAAAATGGGGTGTGGCTTTTCATTTTTTATTTATTTCCTGTGATACCCAATGGGTATCTGCCAGGCATCATGGGGGAAAAAAAATGGCCACCAGCCTTTACTAAAATTGGAAAGTCCCTGGAGGCGGGTTTTCGGCTTTTGTAAAGCCCAGCAGCCATAATATGCTTTGTAAGAGTATCTCCAGATACACTACAAAAATCTGGCCAGGTTTTTATGTCAATCTGGAAGATAATTAGTAACAAATTCTAGTTGACATAGCCTACATGATGTACCACATTTCATGTAGAATCTTAAATAAATTGAACTTTGGCTGGTTAATATAAATTGAATTATTTCAATCTCATCATTAACTGAAAACTTGTTTGAAATATACTACGATAAGCTACAACAAGACAAAATCACCATGTCATGATGCATTGACTGCACCCTTGCTAAGAAAAAAGAGGAATTTTTGTGCAAATAGAAGATTAGTGACCCTTAACATGGTTGTTGGTAGGACATATGTATTTGGATCCAATAAGAGATGGACTTGAAACTATAAACTGGTAACTATCTCATGTTATTCGTCCTGAGTCATTTGCAATTGCCGTAAACTACAGTCCATTGGATAATCTATTCAGTAAATTCTTTTATACGGAGAATTGTGAATAGTGTTTATAATGCACTATGTTTTTTATTCATGAAGTGTTTATAATATTAATAAAGTATTAACTGAAATTGTAGCAAGGAATAACTGACATGATGATTTGCATTTTACATGTGTAGCAACCAGGAGCTTTGGGGAGGACAAATAATATTAATTGGACATAGTTTTGGAGGTCTTGTAATCAAAAGCTTGGTGGTTAAAGTTGGGAAACGCAGGTTAGCAGCTACAAAAAATGATTTTGAAAGAAGAACAAAGATGAATTGCACTAGGTTTTTTAAAAACCTTTCAAGGATAGTGTTTTACAGTGTACCACATTCTGGCGCTACACCCAAGTTCAGGGATTATTACATGGAACGATATCGAAGGATCAACTCCAATACAAAGGATGTAGCCAAATCTGGCTTTTGGGCAAATGTTGACGTGTTTAATCGACAAATGAGCGAGCTTGCGGTGGCTTTTGAGGACTTCATAGAAAGTGACCTCATCACCTATGCATTTTTGGAGACACAACCGATAAACAAAAAATGGGTAAGCATTCCACGAAACCTCTTGGTTACAGTATTCAATCAAACTCAACAACAATTTGGAACTATTAAAATTCAAGTGTCTTAGAGCTAATTGTCCTTAGTTGCATATGAATATCTCTTTCATTAGATGTATTGTTGAGGGCAAATTGCTTATTTGAAATAGGTTTGCAAAAGGCTTCAAAAACAATTTCCTAATTTTACATTGAACTTCATTTGGGTAATTTGAAGGAAAAATGCAAAATTATTGTTACTCAAGGTATTATGCAAAATATAGGTAGTACCATAGTAACTTGGCAACGTCAACACTAATTATATTATTTTTAGAAATTTCAAAATTTTCAAATAATATTTTTCACCAAAAATTGAAAATTTGTGAAGGAGATTAAAGACTCTTTGAGAATATTCTGAAAATATTATATTTTCTACCAAATTTAATTAATTATCTGATAGACACGTGTTGAAGCTGCCATTATACTACAGTATTGAACAAGTTATATAAGATCAAGCAACTGTTTCCAAGACCATAGTGACCCCTTCTGTAAATGGTAATCATGTTAGAAAATGAATATAACATGATAGCAATATTTACTCACTTTAAATTGTACTTTTAACAAGATATATTTTAAATAATGAACACATAGTTGTAGTTATATTGAAGGAACGTGGCATGTGCAGGGACTTTTAGTGCCACATGCCTCAGCTCCCCTCAAATAGGAGCGAATCACAATTTCTACAAGATTGAAACTGCCAATCATTTCACAACTTGCAAGCCTACAGACAAAAATTACCCCATGTATAAAATATTACTGGATGTTTTGAAATGTCGTGTTAAGAATGATACTAGGATATATCAGTAGATAATTAGATTGGCAGATAGTAGTTACCTGATATTAGTTGGAAGGTAACAAGGTCCATTTAGTCATATGGTCATTTCTACAAGATTGAAGGTGCCACTCATGTTTGACAATTATAATCATATCTCCATTGATATTGGCCGTTTTAAGGATTTTGGGGAATAGGTGGGCAAGAATGTTGCCCTTATAATTAGGTTATTGAATGTGTACACTTTTGAACCAGAGGCATTCAGCCTAAATTAAAAGTATATGAATCATGCTTCATTATTCATATTGGCCTAATATTGTATTTACAAATACTTAAGTTGATACCCTACCCTACCAGGTTGGTATGTGGTCGAAATTTTGGTACCAGATACAAATAGCATGGTCATTTTGTGAGAACAAACCTAGGTATGAATATGTTCTTCATTCTTGACTTTGAACTTGGGGCATACATATCATGTTATGGATGTGGTGGCACTTTCAAAGGAAAAAGTTTAATCAACCTTTGGTTAGGTTGTCAATGTAACCCTACCATTGTTTGTGGTTAAGACACATGGTCCAACATTATATCATTCAATGATCTTTAGGTTAGTTCAAATTTAGGGGTAGGCTATAAAAAAAAGTAAGAAAAAGGTAAGCTAACCTAAATAGTTTGGGTTTATTTTTAGGTTAGTTTGGTTAACTTTTAGGTTAGTGGGAATAGTTACCATCGTGGACTATTGTTGTTCACATTATGCGCTTTAGGTAAGGTAGGTAGGACATGTGTCATGTTACTATTAACCTACATTCAAAGATTGCGAACACACTCATAGTGAGGTAAGTTCCTTCCCTCCCAACTCATTTGCATCATCACCTTTTCTTTTTATGTGTTCGAAGTTCCTATGACCTTTGTTTATGTAACTTTTGTTTTTCAATTTTCATTTTCCTACTTTTGATTGTGCAACTCCTTGTGTTGTTTTTGCATGTGAAGCTCCTCTGAGCTTTGTTGTTGTAGTTCCTCCTTGCTCCTGCATTTCTTTTTTCAATTTTTGGTTGTGCAAGTCCCGTGTTCTTTCTACGTGTGAAACTCCTCTAGACTCTGTTGTTGTAGCTCCTCTTTGCTTTTGACTTTTCATTTTCCTACTTTGATTATGGAGCTCCTCTGTGTTCTTTCCATGTGTAAAGCTCCTTCAAGCTATGTTCATAAAGTTCTTCATTGCCTTCAAGTTTCATTTTCCTACTTTCGATTATGCAATTCCTTATTATTCTTTCCACGTGCAAAGTCCTCTGAGCTCTATTGATGTAGCTCCTCCTTGCTCTTAGTTTTCTTTTTCTTTTTCTTTTTCCAATTGTGCAACTCTTGTGTTTTTTCTACATGCGAATCTCCTCAAAGTTGAATTCTATTGTTGTAGCTCTTTCTTGTTTTTAACTTTTCAATTGTGGAGCTCTGGTGTTCTTTCCATGTTTGAAGCTCCTCCAAGCTTTGATTGTTTTTACATTTTACAATGTGGCCACTACAAGTGGTTATTCTTGCTAACGCACTTTCAACCTCCTCAAGAGACTCAAATGTGAGTCTAAAATGAAAATAGCAGAAGAGTAAAGAATTGGGGCATGCTCCCTGGCTCGTAGCACTTCAAAGGTAAAAGGGCGTGTTGGAGCTCCGCGATGGGATTAGGAAGATTGACAAGCATTTCAATCACTCACACAGACTTGCACAAAACCAAACAAGTTGGTTAGTGCATAGTTAGAGCACTTTTGGTGCTAGGATGAACCATGGCCAAACTTAGACTCACAAGATTCATCACGACCCAAACTTGAGGGAAGCCACCACCTTCCCTTTTATAGTATACTTTGTGCCTCTCCACAAGGCCCACATCCAAATGGCATTTTGTCCCAAGACTCTCAAGTGGGAGTCCCGAAATTCCCAAACTTGGGACTCCCGCAACTTTGGGGGCCCATAGCTTTGTGTGCAAACCTTTGATCGAAATGAGGTCTAAAGCAAAGTTGTATCCCTCATCAAGAGCTTTTCAACGGTATGTCGCACGTCACCTACACGCAAGGAAATCAGGGCGATTCCTAACTTTTAGTGGTGAGGAATCAAATTGTCAATTTAACTCCCGGCCCTCCTTTTGCCCATAACTTGTGTTTGAGGTGTCCAAATGGGTCATGTGAGCCCACTTCAAACATCTAAGTTCCAAGGGCTTTCCAATACTAGAAGGAACTTTTCAATCCAATGAGTTTTGACCCTTACAATCGTCCTCTGAAAATTCAAAAGTCCACCGAGACTCCAATTCCCAAAGTGGGAGTTCACTTGGGAGTGCGAGGGTTCATTCCTTCACACTCTTTTGCACTCCCGCGAACATGAAATGTGATTCCCAGGCTCAGTCTTGGCCCGCACCTTGGTAAACCTTTGCTTTGGTCGTGAGCCCAAGGCTAGGGTTATGACACTTGCACAATTTTTGTAAGTTGTGTTGTAGATTCAAGGTTTGATTTTGCAAGGTTTCAACACAATGGAATCTAACCTTGTGTTTGAAGCTCCAATGCCTCCTTCGAAAGATGTTTGATTTACTTTTGAAACGATGAATCACATAACTATTCTACACCAATACCAAGTCTTGTGTATGTATGATATTTTGGGGAGTAAAGAATTTGGGGACTGGGTTAAAACGCGATCAACCACTTGGTATTCACATTTCTTGACGATGCAATACAACGACCTCAAAATGGATCAAACACTTCCATGTTAACAAGAACTTTGTCCATCATTTGACAAAGAAGTTTAAACCTTTCATGGAAAAGAAGAATACAAAATTTTACACTATTGTCCTTGTGAGTATCTATGTAATTTGTAGTTTGTACAAACTTATGCATGCATCTAAATACTTGCATTGTTTTGAATTGTTTGTTATGAATAATCAATTGTCCACCTTGTCCTACATGAATTTATGTGTGCAATCAATTATGTTTTGAAGAACTAAATGAAATGGCCAAAGGGCAATTACTTAATTGAAGTCATGGATGGGTTCAAGGACTTCTATGGCATGCCATTAATCCATGGTGCCATGGACGCAACATAAATTCATGTGTAAAAATCGAAAGCCAAATTTTTTGCAATTGATTTCTATTCTTTCAAATCAAAGGGTCAATCATTCAAATGCAAGCTATTGTGGACCACTGAAAGAGGTTTCGAAATGTGTATGTTGGGATTCCAAGTTCTATCAATGATGGTTGAGTTTTGAGGATGTTTTCTTTCTACCACAGAGCCACTAAATAGAATTTGTTTATTGTTGAACTTGGACAAAAGGTATCAAACTTTACATTCTAAGGGATAAGGGTTATCCCTTACTGTCATGGCTAATGGTGCTGAATGAACAAACAAGGGTACATCAAACTATCAAAACTCTTTACAATCAGTAGTTATCTTGTGGTAGAAGTGTGGTTGAAATTTTTTTTTGGAATCCTTAAAAAGATGTCCAAGGAGTTTTTACTAAAAACTAATTTAAAAAATCCTTTTTTTGCCGAATGTTGTTTATTGGTACATGTTACATCACTTGATCCTCAATGGCAGAAATGAAGATGTTGAATCCTTAATGATTCAATTTGAAATTGAAAATCATGAACAACTAGTTCAAGTTGTAATGAGGGATGAAAGAAATGCAAAAGTAGGTATTGATATTGATGGTGAACATGTTCCTTTACATGATGATGAAGTTTCTGGAACACACAACGAATAGCTCTAGAACAGTATCTTGGAACTCGTAGCCATATATTAGAAAATGAATCAAGTTTTATCTTTTAAAAACTACATGAATTTTAAAACTATGAATCTGAAAAGTTGAAAATTGAAACTGAAAAATGACCTACTTTACTTGTTTTCCTTGATGTATTCAATTCGTTTCATCATCATTAGTAGGAATGTTGGTTTTTGGATTTTCATCTTTTGATGAATTAGAGAAAATGTTTATTGGTGATGACATTTCAACTTTATTTTGAATGAAAGTGTGACACATTGCGATGTTCAAATTGCCACAACACTCACCATATTATTGCTTGTGTTAAATATTGCAAATGTTCTTTGGTTTTGCGGTTTTAAGATTTGTTATGTTGTTTCTCAATCTTGAATTGCATTACATTTATGCGCTCCATTTCATAAAAAAACATTTTGTTGTTCTTGTTTGAAGCCTCCAAGATTGGGGAAAACACATTTGACCTCTTGCGTTTGACACTTGTGTTCTTGAATGCCAATGGTGTTGTCAATTTGTTTACAAATGTTGTTGGTGTTGTTGTAAATGAAGATTTTAGGACCATTGTCTTTGGATGACCTTGGGAGGATTCAGAATAATCGTCATAATTGACAATAAGTGTCTTACTATCATGGGCACAAAAACAACAAAGTTTACAATTTTTTAAAATGAAGATGAGAACATAGGCATGCCTAATCCAAATCAAAATCATGAACCAAAAAAACAAAAACAAAAACATGAAAAGTGCAAAACAAGAATTCAACTAGATTTTATTACAAAAATGAAATAAGAACATAATAAGGTTGTGACAAGAAAACATACCCAAAATTAATGTTAAAAAAATTAAAAGGGATGGGGACTTCTATTTCTATTTATACGCATTGGGCACCTAGTTCAAGGAAGTTTCTTAAGAAATTGAATTAATCTACATGTGGCCCCGTGTTCACCCATGTGCACCCATGTGTGAACTACTAAGATTCAATTGAGAGATAACTAGAAATTAATTAAAAATGAATTAAAAGTGAATTAAAGACTAATTGGAAGTGGATTAAAAGTGAACTACAAGTTAACTAGTTTAAATGAACTAATACTTAACTAGAATTGAATTTAAACTTAATTAAAAGCTCATTAAGAGTGTATTGAAACTAAACTAAGAGTTAGGTAAAAGTTCATTACAAGTCATGGATGAACATTCAAATGAATGAACCCCCTAGCACTAACATCCATGACATCACCTCCCTTTTTAATGAAAAGTTCCATGAAGAGTGAACTTAGGCTTGTTTGGATATCATTGATGAAATTCATGAACCCTCTCCATGGCATTTGATAAGTTTTTCATTGGCTCCCAAATGTGCTTGCTCACATCATACCCATGTTTATCATGCTCCCAAACTCCTTGATAGACTCAATGTGAGTTTAAAATGAAAACAATAGAAGAGTAAGGAGTTGGGGCACACTCCTTGGCTCGTAGCACTTTGGGGGTACAGGGGTGTGTTGGAGCTCTAGGATGGGATTAGGAAGTTTGACAAGCGATCAATCATTCACACAGACCTGCACAAACCAAACAACAAGTTGGTTAGTGCATAATTGAAGCACTTTTGGTGCTAAGATGAGCCACAGGAAAATTCAGATTCACCATGGCCTGGACTTGGGGAAAGCCACCACCTTCCCCTTTATAGTATATTTTGTGCCTCTCCACGAGGCCCACATCCAAATGGCATTTTCCCAAACTTGGGACTCCCACAACTTTGGGGGCCCATAACTTTGTGTGCAAACCTCCAATTGATATGAGGTTTAAAACAAAGTTGTAGCCCTCGTCAAGAGTTTTTCAACAATATGTTGCACGTCACCTTCACGCAAGGAAATCGGGGCGATTCCTGAATTTTAGCGGTCGGGAGTCAAATTGCCAATTTGACTCCGGGCCTTTCTTTTGCCCATAACTTGTGTTTGAGATGTCCAAATGGGTCATGTGAGCCCATTTTAGACATCTACATTCTAGGAGCTTTTTAATGATATAAGCTTTTCAATCCAATCAATTTTGACCCTTGCAATTACCCTTTGAAGATTCGAGAATCCATTGGGACTCCAACTCCCAAAGTGGGAACTCACTTGGGAGTGTGGGGGTTCATTCCCTCAACTTTCTTGCACTCCCAGGAGCATGAAACGTAACTCCCGGGTTCACTCTTGGCTCGCACCTTCGCAAGCCCTTTCTTTGGTCACAAGCCCAAGGTTAGGGTTGCAACAATGCTAATGAACAAAAATTGAAGTTAATGATTAAAGATTTGTGAATCCAAATTGTTTTCCACTTCATATTCTTGTTTGTCATTGATTTCAATAAGTGGAGGGGGATCATAAATTCTTCCTAGAATGGTAGACATGTGGTAAAGTTCCAATAGGGAAACATGATACACAAGATGGATTTTCATAAAACCTAAAAACTTGAGTTGGAAAACCATGACATTAATTTGTTTCACAACGAGGAGTGAACTTAGCTTCCAATGATCCAACTTTTTTTATGGCCTTGTTGTTTTGATATGTTATTGTCAAAGCCAAACCCAGTTCCCAACCTTGAAATTAGGTTGTTCTTTCCAATGTTCATCAAGATTTTCCTCATATCGCCTTTGCACTTTTTCAAGGTTAAATACAAGTTAAGCTCGAACATCTATTAACCACATGGTTCGATCTTTAGTTACTGGATTCATGACTTTATTGACACTTTGATTATCAAATTTGGGGTGCAAACCATAAAAGAGAACATGAAGGTGATGACTAAAATTCTCTATTTAAGCACAAACATTGCAAAATTTAACAAACTCCTTCACATATTTCCAAAGTTGTGGCCACCAATAATCTCGAGACACTAACTTCATGGTCTTGTTGAATCCAAAATGGCTTGTAATCAAAGTATCGTGCTTGGCCTAAAGAAGTTGAAACTACACAAGGCCATCAAGAACATAGAAAAGACCATCATAATATAATTAACCATTTTGAAACTCGAACTTGGCATGACCACTAGAACAATCTTGGACTTGATGATAATTATTTAATTAACCTTGGATGCCAATAGCAAGAAGGTCTTTCAAATCTTCACAAATTTGACAAAGAAGGGTTATGCCATTAAGAACTATTGATGATGTTTGAAGTCAAAGATGTTTAGGTTTGAAAATGACATCACATTGTTGTTTATAGACTACATCTCCCTACTTAGGTGCGAGGTACGAACAATGGGACAATGCATCAAGTTTCCCTTGCTAGCACCCAAGGCGATATGTGATGACAAATTGAAACAAAACACGAACAATGCCCACCAATCTTGGCATCGATCCAAAACATGAATTGTCATGAAATACTGCACGTTCTTATAGTCTCAATATACTATGATTTCATGTTGAGCTCCTTAAAGCAAATGATGTCACTTTTCAAAGGCATCCGTGATGGCTAGAAATTCTTTATCATGAATGTCGTAGTTAATATCTTAAAAAAAAAAACTTATGAAAACAGAAGCCAACAAGATGAAAAAGATTATCTTTTTAGAGTTGTGAAAGTTCATAATAATTACAATTCTTAATCAAAGGTTCCAAGTATACAACCACATTTCCAAATGTCATAGATTCATTACCAAGAATGATTAAGGCTAAAATCACGAAATAATGTTTAGTTACCAACTAAAGGGGCAAAGTGTAATTGAGCATAATCATTAGCCATGTGGAGTGGTAAGAATTTAAGTCTCTGAATGGGTTGACCCCATCAAGTGCCAAGCCTAACCTAATGTGGCAAGTTTCAATGGCAAATTTTGGCCATTTTTCATTTATTTGTTTCCAATTTCCTAGAATTTGGCACATGTTTTGAACTATTCTATCACATTCATGAATTCCAATGGAAACAAGACTTGTGCACTTGATAATTTTATCGAGTTTGGGGGTGCAATGGTAATGCATCACAATTGTCACATACCAAAAGATTTTTTGTCAGTTGTAATTAAATCATATTTAGTAAAGGTGTTCATTTTCTATGTCTAGAAGTATCACATGACCCTACATTTTGCACTATAGATGAAACAATTTGATATGTGGTAATGGGTGTCGGTTCTTTAGGGTGTCCAAAAAATGATCAAGTATTACAATATTTTTGTATTTTTAAAATACCATTTTGGATTGAAAAATGGACAATTATTTCCATACATAATAACACACACACACACATGTTTTATCCAAAAACTTTATAAGGCCCTAATACACACCATCATGAACACATCCACAATTAAATCAAACCCAAAACCCCAAAAAAATGGTATTTTGCAATGTGGACAATTTTTAATTTAGGTCCAAATGTAAACATCTTAATGGGTTGTTTATGATCCTAATAGGGCCAATACACATATCCAACCATCCATATAGGAGTTAGTTATCAATGCCATAATTTGTTGCATAGAATAGTGCATGTAACATGGTATTTTCATGTGTGGACAAGATGATGTGTTGTGTAGGACAAACTATAATACCCATATAATACCATGGAAATACCATGTTCCACTAATCACATAGGTTCCACCTTTTGGAATTATGAAGGATTTGTTATCCTTAAAATTATTTGTCATTCAAAATTACTTCATTATTATTTTAAAATCTATATATGTAGTATTCTCCTCCAAAAAAGCTATTAAGGATGATATTTTGCAATCACCCTAGAATCAACACCCAAAATGTGGCCTTGGAAACAAACCCAAAAATACTAGATATGTGTATGTATATATATGTGGTATGTAGTCTTCAACTTACATAGTTATGGATTCCATTTTCACACTTTGTTAACTTTCATACTTATGTAATATTTAAGCACATTTTGGGTTTCATTATGTGCATTTGTGTAATTTTGCATTCCAAAAGTTGATGGGTTAATTTGCATTCAATTAGCACTTTGTGGATGTCATTGTTCTTTCACTTTAGCTATTATAAATGTGTAATAGGCCTATATATATGTATTACATTAGTGTAGAAACTAATCACATTGATCATGTATTAGACAATCCATGTGGCACCCAAACATTAAGGCATGTGTTAGTCATGGTTAAACATGTTAATCATGTTAAACAAGTGACGTGACATTTCCATATTGGTACATATGTCAATCAAAATCAATCATCTTAGTCGACAAGCCATGTGGCATTTTCAAATTGACACACATTTTAGTCACCATTAATCAAGTTAGTCATATTAGACAAGACATGTGGCATTTTCAAATTGGCACACATGTTAGTCAACATTAGGCATTAAATCATTTAAAACAAACCCTGTGGTAGTTCCAAATTGGTACACATGTTAATAAAAATTAGTCAACTTAATCATCTTAGACAAACCATATGGCACTTCTACATTGGCACACACTTTAGTCAAAATTCATCAAGTTAGTCAAATTAGACAAGCCACATGTGGTAGTTCTACATTGGCATAATTGTTGGTCAACATCAATAAAGTTGGTCATATCAAACAAGCACCGATAGATAATTGTCACACATGTTAATCAAGTCAGTCATAACAAACATGCCATGTGGCAACCATGTTAGATAGATTCCTTAGCCACTTTATTCAAAATACACACTAGACATTTAGTCAAAACAAACGTGTACATATTAGTCACCTTTGTGTAAAAAAAAATTAGTTTGTTTTTACTACAATTGGTTTTGTCCATTGTTTGTTATGATTAAAAATGATTAAACTTAGTGAAAAAAACCAACATAAAAAACCATATTTGTAGTAATGTTTTTCTCCACAACATAGTAAAGTGTGGTTGATGTGATTGCAATTCAAATAATCAAGTGCATCCTTTGCCATTTTAATTACTTTCCATTAGAACCAACTCCTAAAAACTCTCAAAGCACCAAACAATTTAACAAATGAGGCAAAAAGGTTTGGTGTAGTATAACCATAGCTATGAATCTACCTGTAACTACTGTATTAAATTATAACAGCCAGGGGAGGGCTATGTTGCTTTTGGTGTCCAAACAAAACTTGAAACCCTCCTCTTGGCGCATCTAACACACTCAAAATCGTTGAAAAAAATTAGAAATGAGAAAGTTATGGACCCCCAAAGGAAAGGGGGTCAAAAAACTCAAAAAAGAAACTATTGAGGCCGGTTTTTAAACACCCAGAAAGTTCATTTTATGTTTTTTTTTTATATTAGAATTCCAATGTGATTTGTAGGACTTCAGATGGTGCTCCTATAGCACTTTAAATCGTTTAAAATGAATAAGAAATAAGAAAGTTATGAGCTTTGAAAGTAGGAGGGGTCCTAAGAAAAAAACAAAAAAAAAA
>Ga0116231_10008126_pt1 | contig 18615 bp, 18 predicted proteins | sample S1TSphgellanicum_2_FD_89695 | JGI IMG/M metagenome (GOLD analysis project Ga0116231, IMG submission 89695) | Host-associated microbial communities from peat moss isolated from Minnesota, USA - S1T2_Fd - Sphagnum magellanicum MG | ecosystem: Host-associated > Plants > Peat moss > Unclassified...
ATTTACTTCCCTCAGTTTGCACAGAACCATATCCAGATGCTGAAGGTGCTCTACCCAACTTCCGCTGTGGACGTTGAGGTCATCCACGAACACCTTCAGAAACTTGCTGTCAAAATCCTTAAAGACTTCAGACATAGTTCTGGTGAACGTGCTTGTTGCGTTCTTCAAACCAAATGGCATGACCGTCTAGTCATACAATCCGGTCTTGGTGATCAAAGCAGTCTTCTTTACATCTTCTGGAGCCATTCGAATTTGCCAGAAGCCGAAGTGCAAATCTAGAGCCGTAAACTAGGCCGAACTCCCCAACTGATCAATGACATCTTCCACGAGCGGCATCGGAAATGAGTCACGTCGTGTTTGTGCGTTGAGCGGCCGGTAGTCTTCATAAAAACGCCTACTCCCATCTTTCTTTACTAGTAAAGTAACACGATAGGCATACTCAGAGCTGTTGGGCCTCATCTTGCCCAATTCCACCAAAGCGTCGATTTGCCTCTTCACTTCGGCCTCTTCCCAATAGGACAGCCTACCAGGTGATGCTTTGCAAGGCGAAAATCCTTGCGTATCAACAACATGTTCCCCGACGGTACAACAACCCAACTCACCCTTGTTCTAAGTAAATACATCTTGGTATCGTTCCAGAATGTCCCAGAGTTGTTGCTGTCCTCCCTCGTCCAAGCTGTGATCTATCCTAATTCGTTGACAGATCTCCCTCCACCTAGTGCCCATTTCGTCATGGTCGGATGAGCTCGATGACTCGGTAGTGGTGCAACTAAAGTCGCCATCCTTCATCTGAACAGCTTGCAACAACGTCGGAATTGATGAAATGTCCTTTGGGCCGGTTTGCTGTAGCGCAAGCATTGCAACAGCATTAGGCGTGGTTTCATGCCTAGCTCGTCCGCTTTGCTCTGCATTAGCGACCCACCTCAGCCAATCTGCGTAATCATCCGCATCCGTGATTTCTTCATCCATGAAGTCGTCAGCCTGCTCCTGTAATGTCAATTGCAGAATCCCTGGCGGCCCTTATGATGTTATTAGCTTTTCCAAGCCATTATCTCCAAACTCATCCTCATGATCAATCTGCCTCAATGGGTCGGATACCAACTCCCCATGCTCACTGCCATTAGTACCCGTATCAGAATCTGATGTGGTCGCGGCATCCTCCTCGATCACACTCTGAGACAGATCAGGATTGTCACGGGTGGATGTACTCTGCCAAACAGTCGCAGATTCCCGCACCAGGGTCTCCGAGTTGATCTTCTGCAATAGATTCACCATTGTCAGAGGCAACACCTCCACGTTGGCACCTGGTCCATGCCTCACCTGGATTAAACCTCGTTCCACATCCACAATCGCCCCAATTTTTATGAGGAAGTCTAATCCAATCAACACATCATAGCTGTCCGTATCAACCACCATGAACGTCATGGAGCACTGGACTCCCCCGACCTTGACTGGGACTTCGTCAATTCTGCCAAGAGCCTGCGTGATGACTCTCGACGCGGTCTTATAGGTTTCTGATCCAGTGATTAGATGCATCATTCCTAGTTCCCTTACGACAAGAGCAGCCATAACGGACATGGAGGCTCCTGTGTCCACCAATCCTTCAACAATATAATTGTTGATCTCCACAAGCAGATGTAGAGTTTTGCTTTGATGGGTCTTGTTGATGCAGATCTTCCTCAATGTGGGAACGGCAGACACCATCGACACCTGATTCTCATTTGCTTCCGAATCCTTCCTTCTTCAAGCTAGCTTTACTAAACTTTCCAGATGTTCCAGTTCACCTAGAATCATCAGGATGGTTCCCATAGGACTTAGGGAAATCTTCCCTTTGATAAAATGTGAGAGTATTTTCGATTTAACAGTTGCCTCCCGAATCGCTCCTGTTCCTTCCCCTGTAATTTCAGGAGAGGGTATATCGGCCATGGGTGCCACCTCAATTGGCATCCATCTCCGTGGTGCCCTAGTGTGTGAAAATAGATTTTTATCTCCGCACAACCTATTTAGTTACTGCAGAGTGGCTTGCTCGTCATCCAGCAATACTTCGACAAAGTTGGTTGCGCCAGAATGCACCTTTCCATCCTTCGGCTTCTTCCAACATCGATCCTCTGAGTGTCCTAGTCTTGCGCAGAAGGAGCATTTAATCCCACAATTTTCCGTCCTATGCGGCATATTGCACTTGGCACATTTCGGCCGTGCTTCATTTAGCCTCGGACATGCTGTGGCTATGTGATCCCCTCCATTGCAGAGCTGGCACCCACCGGACATTGTGGAAGAGGATGACGCGATAGAATTCGACATACTCCTCTTGAAAAAATTCACCAGCATGTTGTTCAAAGTAGTCACCTACTTTTCCATCATTGTCTCCTCGATCCCTTCTTCCTGTTCCTCCTTCAAGGGCTCGAAGGGAGTCTCTCCCAACTCCCCCAGTACTCTCTCGAGCTCGGTAGCGGCAGCTACCAACTCCTCAACATCAGCGAATGTCCTTACTACGCACAACTTCCGAATCTCAGGCCTCAGTTTGGCCAAAAATCTTCTCCTTTGCTCAGCATCGGGTATCTTCCCCCTTTGAAACAACTTGTTGAGACGTTCAAAGTACTTCTGAACTCTCTCCTTTGGCTCTTGTTTGATGGCATCTAGTTTCATCTGGATGTCATCATCATCAACACGCCCATATTTTTGCATGATGAGGGTCCTCAATTTAACCCAATCGGCAGGCACCGGTTGCAGCCTCTTGAACCACTCCTTAGCTCGACCCCGCAAATTAAGCTTAGCAATCTTGAAAAGTTTGTCAACATTGAGATTGCGCACTTCGGCCGCCATCGTGAGACGCTCCGCCCAGTCATTGATGTCCTCGTGATCCCTTCCCCAAAACAACTCGTCCATGCCCTAGGGACTAGTCATCTTTCAAAATTTTAGCAATAACAGAAACAAGATGCAACACTCCACACAACACACAGACCTTCAAAACACAAAAACAAAATTGATCCGCCCCTTGGCTCCTGCAGCGATTCTATCTTTTGAAAGAACAATTTCTGCCTAAGTCATCGATCGAACTCAGACTGAGCGCCCTCAGCTATGGGTGTCAAAGGTTCAAAATCTGATGGGAATATGGAGAAACATTGCTCATCTGTGGTTTCCAGCTGGAATTGCCACTTTGATGACGAATCGAGCCAAACCCGCCAGCTTACAAGACGGGACCTTGTTCCGGAATGCTCCACACGGACTATGCGATCTCCAACCTGGAATAGGTCCTCCACACCAGGTATGTAGAATCTAGGAAAATGGTTAGCTGAGGGAGTCGACTTGGGGATCCAAATGTCTCCCAGTCTAGGCACATTGCACCGCCTCTCAGCAAGCACTGGTGTCACTCTACGCAAGGTAGGTGGTGTAGTGATATTGCGTCTGAAATTGCGAGATGGACACCCACCCTCTAGTTCCATTACTCACCTTCACCCAGACCTCAGTTCGAGTGTAAAAACCACTGTGAGCTATTTCGATCGCTATATCTCCTACTCTGGCCTGATCGGGATCTATTCCTACAATAGTTATTACACCAAATCCCAAGGATCGCAATACTACTGCCCCTCTTGGTGGCACTACACCCCGAGTAGTGTAGAAGTCGAACCTACGGACGATTCCTTGTTCACGAGTCTCCCGCACTAGTTCTTCCACCTCTATATCATCTGCACCAGCGGAGGACATATTTCCCTGACTACCATCACACATGGGTTCCCATACGTTACACCGAATCCCTTTGGATCCAACCTGCTCTGATACCAAAAAGAGAGGGACTAACCAACAACCAGACCCCTCTAGCTCTGCTTGCTTCTGACAAAGCGAACATCAGGTACACACACATCAAAGGAACAGCATTAGCAACATCACTGATCCAGATCAAACGAGAGATTCATTACTGGAGCACAACAGACTCGCTCGAACCTCTGCAGACACACTTCCTACTCAGAACTTCCAGGATAAAAATTCATAGTTCAAATTTCACAAAAGGTCCTCGCCAACACAAGCATCCATTTTCCCAGAACATTGATCAAGTAGTCTGACAACTATTCTGTCTACGATCGAGCTTCCCCCAAAAGCAAACCACGTGAGCTGACTATCCTATGCATTTCCCAAGCCTCCCCGGTCTACAACCTCGATCCTCACTCACGATCTAACTCTCACCAAACTCAGGAGTTAGCCATCTTCTAGTTACTAACGCAGTGGAAGAAATCAGCAACTAGCACTCTCCTAAGCTCCTGCTCAAAAATCCTTCACTTCTTCTCCCTTTCTCTCCGAAAATTCTCCTACTTCCTCTCTATACAATTCTTGAACTACCTAGCCTGTTCTACCTCTCCAAACTCTCCGGACCCGACTTCAATTGCCGCTGTCCTCTTCGAACTTCCAAGATCTCCCTTTCAATGTTTAACCACCTGCTCTTTGAATTGCTATCCTGCATTCCAACCGCCTCAAACCATCAATGCCAGCACCTCCTTTGCCATAATTCTGTGCCGTCATCTTCAAGTGTGGTGAGCCTCCATGATCAAACCAGCGTAGCCACCATGTAGCATCTTAGTGATGAGAAGTAATGCGCCGCCAACCAAGTGATGGTGCAAACAAAATCAGGATCAGGATCAGAATAGCAACGTTGTTCGGTCACCCCATGTTCGGTTACAATACATCCCTTTCACAAATTTTCATTGTTACTATGAAATCACCCACAAACACATCACGTAGTTGGGAAAATTTGATCAATGAATGGACTACCTCCAATAGTGTTATAATGGCATTGAACCCCAACAATGACTTTACATTAGTTAATAAACGTAGATTAGACTTGGCAGAGGCTATGGTCGGTGCATCTAATGCCATTTTCATGAAAAGGGTGCGATATTCAAACAACACACATTTGACAACATTAATCATGGATATCCACCTAGTTCTGATGTTCCATAATATTTTGTTACCCTTAGTTTCCATGAACTGTACTAATTTGGTAGACTCCAAGTGTCTTTTGGGGTTGCAATTGAAATAAGCATACAAACATTACAAAAGTGCTTCAATGTGAAATACCAAAGATAAGTGTGAGAAGGTTTGTATCTCCAAATTAATTCGATGCACCATACAATGTACACAAGTGACAAATGGAGCATACTGCCATTGAATTTGAACTGTAATTCCATATATGAGGCCTTAGAAGGTATTGACCCCATTAACACCAAAACAAACCAGCTTTGAAGCAAGGTTTTCTTCTTACAAACCCCTTTGTGTCATCAAAGAGTTCATGATCAACAAAGTTAGACTATCAACTCTGGATCCAGAAAGCACATGTTTCATATTCAACAAAGGTATGTGACACCAATCTTGAATAATATAACCATGCACACTTGCCTAACTTGCATTATCTATAGAAGTAACCTCATCACATGTCAGAGTTACAAACTTGGCATTTTCGATAGCAGTTTTAGTGGCCTTTTTCACCTCATTTTTTATGTGTTTTGCCATTTTCCAAATAGCCCCATCAGTCCAATGTTTTTTTGGAATAGATCAAAGTTTCAAGAATTCAAACAAAGGTTTGAAATATTCATAATCTATCATTGGCTTACCTTTACTCAAGAGACTAAAAATAGAAGCAAATTGAACAAATTTCCTTTATCTTCCATTGCTTGACCAAGATCAAGTTATTGGAGGACAGTTGTTGTTGATAATTAAGCATAAACATTTTCATTTTTTGCATGCCCACATTTTGGATCCATAAACCATTTACCATCAAGAGCTTTCCTTTTACCTGCATGTTTTTTAATGGAATCCCACTTAGCCACCAAAACCTTGTCCCTCTTTTCAATTTTAGAACAAACATGACATTTCACATAAGTAACTAGTCCAACTTCATTGAAAATGGGCTTGCCCATGGCATTTTCAAAGCCCAAACATCTTGAAACTTGCAATTCACATAAGTTTCAAAGGGTGAAAGCATGATCAAGTATACATTTCGTGATCCTTGTTAAGAAAAGTGTAGAGTAGTCATAAATCATGCCTTAACATATCAAAATTTTAAATATCATTTAATTAAATGATCAATATGAACATATTCTTTGAATTTATGTCAATGATAGGGTTCATTCATGGTTGGGGTACCAAAAAAGGAAAAAAAACTTAAGGAATTTTTAGAACTACTTTTTACAAATAACTTTTACATCGAACAAACTTAAGTGAAAAAAATTGAATAGTCCAATATAAGATAATTCATGTGTAAATGGTGATTTTTCACAAGTATACATAATTGTGTATGAATATTTTAGTTTAATGCTAGAAATGTAAAAAATCCCAAAATGAATTTCAATGGACAACCAAACATGTCTTTTGGCATGTTTATTTCCTGTACATGTGACTTGCATCTAAAGCTAGACATTTTGAACCCATTGAACATATTTTTGTTATCAAATGGTTTAAAAAATGAGTCCTTTGCCTTGTAGCCTTTTCCTTCAAAAATTTAAGACTTTGAAAGTTTTGAATGATTTGGTTTTTCATCAAGTTCATCAATCAACATGTATTTTCATAGAAGGGGGCATGTTTTTTGTTGTACGAAAAATTTGAAATCAATTGTATGATTTTATGCCTTCCTTTTAACTACTTTTTTAAAAAAGTGTATTTTAGACACTTGATTCCTTCAGTTTACAAGACTCAAAATGACATTAACATAGTATCCAAATTATTTTTAAAATATTTTTCTTGATTTAAGAACACATCATTTTTTTTATTGGTATACAAAAATCCACTACAATTATGATAACATAAGATTAAAAAAATCCAAAGTTATCTTTTGCAGTTGTTTTTTAGTTAGACACTCCTTTTTGGTACCCCAATTGTGAATGAACTTGATATTGAAGAATCACATGTTTAAAGTAGATTTAAGTATATTTCTAAAAATTGCAAATAATTTTTTTTTGACTTTCTAGGTTGCCCAAAGAAACAAAGTAGGCTCCAAGTAGATGAAATATTGAATTTTTTTACTTTTGGGTAGGTCTGCAATATGATGAGCCACTACAAACTATTCCTGAATAACACACTTGTCAATTTTTAACTTCATTTAGGATTTTTTTTTTCATATAATCTACATAGTGCAATATAATATACATTCAAGAATGACATGTAAAAATATGAATCAACTATATCAACATTTGAGGGTGAAAAAAAATCAATTAAACACTTGTAACCAGTCTTGAGTAAGTCACATACAAATGATCAAAATTAGTCTAGATTTGTTTGGAAATTTTTCATATTCATGTAGATTGAATAATTATTAAACTTCACATGGTTTCAAATCATCATTGGAATTGATATATAGATAAATTATAACATTCAAAATCTGCATTTTTCTTTCCAATAACTCTTGGATAAATATAAGATAAGTAGTAAAATTCAAAGAAATTAAATTTTAATATAAAATATATTATACAAGTCCAATATTTGATTAAACCATAAATTTTGTGCAATGGTTGCATGCCATCTCAATTTTTAATTTCAAGTCCTTGTTCTTTTGAAAGGAACAAAAGAGTTAGGTGTGGTTCATTATATTATGGACTTGCCCTTTTTTGGTTAATGGCCATCTAAATTTTACTTCTGCATTTTCAACTTCCAAGGTAAAAAAAATAATATATCAATCTTTTAATGTAAAAATATTTTTGAGCACAATTCCACCAATCAATTTCAAAAATACTTTTGACCTACTTTTAATAACTTTGTATACAACACACTATAAATTCAATATTGTGCACCATGATGGTTTGAAAATGTTTTGACTCTACTTTTTTGCATTTATGTGTAAAAATATGATTGCAACTATTCATAGCTACTTTTGTTGTATATTTGATCATGTTTTCACCCCAAAAGGTTTTTTTCATTTTTTGGGATTATAAACATGCACATCCTCAACAACAATGGGGTTAGGATTTTCAAAAGGTTTAAACATTGTAAGAATTGTGTTGCAATTCTAAGGCCAAATAATTGTCAATTTAGGGTTTTGCAATTGACTTCTTTGCTCACCCATGTGATTGGATTTAGGTACATCAAAAGAAATAGACTCATTAAGTGCCAAGGTTTCTCTTGGAACTTAACCACCAAAAAAATATTTAAATTTGAAATTATTTGGAACTTGTAATTTTGGAGGCATGGTTGAAGCCTAAAACCAAAAAAAAAATTTCAAACAACAAAATGAACCTAAAATGAAAACTTCAAAAATTTACCAAGGAAGGGTACATCAAGTAGATCTATAATAAAAAACTTGAATGCACATGGTAGTGCAGGTCATTGTTGTCTGTATTTCTGTCGCATTTAAAACAAAAAAATGGTTGCATTATGTGTCGCATTGCTTGCAACTTCACACAAAAAAATTGAACCAAACCCTAAAGGTCTTAGGTCATGATTCACAATTAATGGTCACTGCCATTAGTGCCCACTACCCATTACCATGTATGCTTGCAACCTTAATGCTCAAAGGTTCATAACTACAATGCTATTAATGCCCATTGCCATGTATACTTGCAACTTTAATGTTCAAATGTTCACACAAGAAATCCAACTAGACTACCTATTAACACCTGCAATTCTAGTGAATGAAGAAAGGTTTAGGAATTAAGTCACAACTCATTGTTGTTGGAGTTAGGACTTAGTGGTGCGAATTGAATTTCAACTATGGCTCTACACATCATAGAAACCTCACACATTACGAGCCCTTAAACATTGTGAACCTAGATTTGTGAATGGTGATTTCTAACTTTTAACTTTCGAGTTTTAAGCAGCCTAAACAAAGATAATTGAAAAATGAATTCAAACAAAAAAATTTAATGTTGAACAACTTGAGACTTGAGTGCACAATAAAAATTTGGGAATCTAGGGGCTTTGATTACTTCAATGATAGATTACGAAAATCAAAGGGCTACAAGTCATGACAAGGGCTACAACAACTATGGATCGTGATTCGTGAGATGTGGCATGTGAGCGCACAAATCATTGACGTTGTTAGTTGATGCAAGTGTCAATGCTAGAAGTTGATGCTTGTAAGTCAATGCCGGTAGTTGATGCCAGTAGTCCATGTTAATAATTGACGTGCAACTTGTAAATCGACATTGGTAGTTGATGCACAAGTTGACGTTAACACTGGATAGTAAATCGCAAGTTGACATTGACAGTCGATGCCCAAGTTGATGTTGATAATCAATGCGCAAGTCAACGCTAACAATTGATGCACAAGTCAATGTTGGTAGTCAATGTGCAAGTCAATACTGATAATCATGTGCAAGTCGATGTTGGTAGTTGATGCACAAGTCGACATTAAATGTCAATGTGCAAGTCAATGTTGATAGTTGATTCATAGATTGACGCTTTTGATTGATGAACAAATCGATGCTAATACTAGGTAGTTGATGTGCAAGTAGGTTTCAACAATGAAACTTGCAAAACTAGGATTTAACATTTGATAGTCACTACACATAGAAACATACAACAAACATTCAAATGAAATTTGGGAACATTGATCAAGATTAAGAATCACTACCTAGCACACATAGAAACATACAACAAACTTTCAAATGAAATTTGGGAACATCGATCAAGATTTAAGAATCACTACATGGTGCACATAGAAACATACAACAAACATTCAAATGGAATTTGGGAGCATCGATTGTTGAAATCAAACTTTTTTTTTAAAAATTGCATTTTAAAAAAGCAACAGACTTAGCTCTAAGCTTAGTGTCTAAATTTATTGGTTGGTGATCATGATTCATTGTTGTTGAAGCTTGAATTGGCACTTCATGATGTTGCCTTGCCTTACAAGTTATAACACTCAATGCTCAATGCCTCATACAAGCTTGCAACGACTCTAAAGTCTACATCTATTAAAGATTCACAAGCGCCATGTTGAAAGATCACTCCCATCACCTAAACTCTGGTCACTTGTTGCTTGAAGCTTGCAAGCTATAGTGTTGTAGAATGCACATTACACATTAACACTAGAGTTTGGACTCTAAAGTTTAGATAGAACCACCATTTGATAGTGGACACAAGGCAAGCGAAATAGGTTTTGGGAGGAAGAAGGGTTTGGCAAAAACCCGTTTGAAGGAGGGGTTAGGGTTTCAATATTGATGGTCCTTAGGGTGAAGATCTAACGATCTACCCTAAAATAAGTTGCAGATTATGTGAATAGATGTTTTCCCACAGCGTTGTGGGGAGGTGAAACAAAAATGTCTGTTGTTTACATGGCAGTGACATTGAAAGATTTTTAAAGAGATATTTGCGAACTTTTATATTTTTTCAAATTAAAAAACCCTTTCTGATTCACCAGCCCAAATTCAGGTCGAAACAAACCAAAATTTTACTCAAAAAAACACTGATTCCTGTGACACACATTGTGTCAGATATTACTCAGTTGTGGATGAACCTCAACTGAATTAATGTTTGGTTTCACCTTGATAACCGATTCTGCAGGAAATAGGTCTCATGTATAGGTAGATATGTAAAAAAAAAAAGTAACTATAAGATAAGTAGATGGGTAAGGGCTGTTTTTACTACCTACCTCTTAACAACTTGCCTGTGGGTTAACAATAGGTAAGTAAAAAAATATTCCAATGCAGCAAACCACCATGGTTAGCTAGGGAACTGAAACCCAACAGAAAACTGTTCCTGATCACTTACCATTGATCCTTCATGGTGTGCTGGTGGGTGCTGGTTCACTATGGTCCACAATGTGAGGCTGATAGATGGAAGCAAAAATCCTCTTGGTACAAGAAGAAAAGTTTGATCCATTCAGCAATACCATAGATCCTAGAGAAGGCATGTGACCCCACATGCCTGTAAGAAGATGCTTTTGCTTTGGGATTGTCTATTCACACATAATTATTTTCATTTTGGAGGAACACCGCAATCGGAGCTGATACCATAGGTGCATGTTACAAGCTTCTATTTATGGATAATTGCTGAACCATTAGAGTTACCTGTAAAGTCACCCTGTCTTTGACCCTGTCTTTGGGCCTCCTTTCACCCCTTATCCCCTTGTTTGGTAGTATCCGAGACGTAAGGAAATTTGATTAAATCTCAGTATGAAATGCTGAAACTCAGCGTCTAATGCACAAGGTTCGAGAGTAAATTATTGTAGTTGTACAGGTAGGAGCAGTGAAAATATATGTAGCAGCAGTGAAGGCGCTCAGGGAAAAGGAAACTCAGTTTACCACCAAAATTGATGGTTTTCTAAGTTTCGTCCCCCCCCCCCCCCCCACCCCCCCCCCCCCCCCCCCCCCTCCCCCCCCCCCCCCCCTCCTTTATGCTAATGTCCTTTTGTGCAGGTTTTTTTTAATCTCACCCCTGTTTGACCAACTCAGTGTTTTGGTGCTGTGCTTTCCTTACTTGACAGAGAACTCTATTGTGTATAATTTATACAAGTCTAGTATGATCAAAATAAAATGTTGTTCTATGCCCTTGCTTTTTGGGCACAGCTTAGCTTGTGGCACTCTTGATTGATGTGAAACAATCCATCATATGGCACTGTCAAAGAACTAACCAATTCTGACCATGGTTGAAGGTTCTTAAACTTAAAGAATCTTTATATGTATATAATTGATTTTTGTTTACAAGATATAACTAGTTTGGCAAGTAACTTGGAAAGTGCAAATTCAAAAAAATTGAACTGGGGAAATTCATTGAAATTATATATATAGATGAACCATCTCAATTAGTTCTTAGAATTATGGTAGTTGAAAAACTCAAAACCGTGGTTCTTTAAAAACTCAAATAACTGCACAACATTTACAAGGGACCACCACCCTGGGCTCTCATTGGCTCAATGATTCCAAAACCCTTCACTGCTTAGATAAAGATTTCAGCATCCCCCTCCCTCTCTGCGTGAATGGAAAAGAGGGCATCTGGATTCACAAAGGATGGTATGTCCAATAACCAGCTCGAGCCCAACACTATTCACGACAACTTGCACACTCTTGCCTGTAGTACCTAGTCCTTAGTTGACTTGTAACATCTGAACCCCAAGAAAAATTGTGAAATTCAAGCCCCCCATTCAAAAAACTTAAAATTTTTCTTGAAAGAAAAATAAAATAAAATAAAATAAAGGGTTCACATACTAAATAACAACCTTTCTAACCCAATCCATCACGCCATCCCAGGAAAATAAATAATTAATTAATTAATTAAAAATGAAAATGCATTAAATGAAATGAAATAAAATAAAATAGTAAATTCGTTGGAAACGACAAAAAGACACCCGTGACGAGTCATGACTCTTCCTTCCTCCCCCCCCCCACCCCCAAATCTCCCAAATCAAAAAATTCGCAAAGCAACGCATGCAACTTGGCCCAGAAGCCCAGAAGCCATAATCCAATCCACGTGTGAGTCTGGGAATGGCCAGGAACTGAATCCGGAACTGGAGCATACGGCCGCGCGTCGCGCGCGCAGTGGCGCCGAACTAGTTACGGAACTGATTGTTGCGGTCCCCGTCAGATCCCTTCCTTTTTCGCGCCGTGCAACTGGGCCGATGTTGCTGCGTGGAACATGTCGCCCGGGTACTTTGTCGTCATCTGCATGCACTCCCGCGCAATCCTCGCTGCGCAATATTCCAACCCCATCACCACCACAAAGTCTATCACCACTCGCTCGCTCGCTAAGCGTACCGGACCTATACGGTACGTAGCGTAGCTGCACGTAACGTAAATGCTTTCTTCCTCTCCGCGGGCGGTATGAAAGGGACGTCGGCCGGCCCGGCCGGGGTATCATAGGCCCACTTCGGGACAGAAGCCCGGGACGACTCATCAACCTTGTTGCATGGATCTGTGAAGTGCAATCTGGTGTACTAGTGGGCCAAGAAGACTAGGGTTCATATTGATCTGCTGCTGCTGTTGCTGCAGTCTTGTTAGCCCTGTTGCGCCACCGGCGCTGGCTGGCTGGCTGGCTGGTTGCTGATCCGTGGGTACCCTTATCGTTACGAAAGAGATGACCAGGCCGGGCGACTGGAAGAAAAAGTGACGGAAAGTGACCAGGAATGGAACTGCAAAGAATTTTTTTGCAAAGAAATATTTTACAAATTGTTGGTGTGCCTGCAGGCAGGCAAGCAGGCAGGCAGGAAGGCGTGCTCGCTCGATTCAAAGGGATTCTTCTTCTAGTTGCATGTGGGGCCGGTCCAGATGCAGCAGCAGCAATTGGGCGTAGAATTTCGTGCGGAAAGCAGGCAGGCAAGCAGATATGCTCAACTGGATTCTTAAAAAGGATAATTAAAATATTTGCAGTTGTATAACTGCAAACGTAATTTCTGATGCCGCGCATGCAGCAAGAACAGTAGTTTCAAGGCGGATTAGAGCTCGTGCTTTAGGATTGGGGTTACGATTACAAAAAACAGATTGATTAGCAGCAGGAAATACTCTCAGAACTCAATATATTTTGAAGGACCGATCTGCAGGATCGATGTTCTGAGAGACAGCAAAAGATAAGAAGCAGAGAGACGCACTTGGGTGCCACGGACGGACACAGAGACACACACAGACACAGAGAGGCAGAGAGCGTTGCTTGTTTGTCGTGCAGCAGAGTAGAAAGATCTTGCACTAGTGAGATCCGCCGCGATGGCAGGAGTGTGGGTATTCAAGGATGGGGTAACGAGACTAGTGCAGAATCCTCTAACGGAGTCGGTGGATGGCACTGACTCGGTGGCGCAGAGACAAAAGAAGGTGCTGGTCTATTTGCCTACCAATGAGACCATCAGCAACTACCAGGATCTGGAGGAGAAGCTGCTGAAGCTGGGGTGGAAGCCATACCTGGACGGAGGAGATGCAGCACAGCTACGTCAGTATCACAAGAGCTCCTGCACCCTGGACCTCATCTCCTTACCACACAACTTCGCCAACTTCAAGACCATGCACATGTATGACATTGTCGTCAAGAACCGAAACGCCTTCGAGGTGCGCGATGCCGCGTGAATGGTATCCTGCTGCTGCAACAGTAGTACTGCAAGAGAGTGAATTTGCTGTACAAAAGGGTTGCTGCAGGGATCGGCTCCAGCGTATAATTCTTCTATAGCTGTTTGTTGAATTCATTCATGATCTTCTCATGTGCTCTAGTGAGAAATCCAGCAGCTCCTACTGCTGCAGGTTTCGATCGTGCAGTTGGGTCAGATCACGTCCTGCAGCTGCCAATTGCTAACTCCCACTACGAATGGATTAGTACAGTTGAATGCTGCATGCGTGATCAAGACTAGGGTTATAATATTTCCTCGAGCGCACTCTGCTCATAAAGGAGCAAAGCTTCATTGCCATTGATCATGAGCTCTGAGCTTTATTGCCATTGACAGAGCAATGCTTCATCGCAACATATAAAATTTATTTGGAAATGGATCAAATGGGTAAAGTTTTAAAGAACTTGTAACAATTCTGTCATGAATGCATTTGCGAAAAATTACCATATTACATCTCTGGAAATTGTTATGTTCTTCCACTTTCTGAGCTTCTGCTGCTGCTGATCTCTAACAAACCAAACCAAAAGTCTCGTGGATACAAGCTGATGACGATTGACAAGCTGCATCTCTGGTCGAGTCTGATAGTCATCAAATTCAGTGGCTAGTTAGAACTCCACGAACTTTCGATGCCCACCTGCAAGTCTTCTGGAGCTCATGTAGATCTCCGTTTCGAGCTCTCAGATTCCTCCTGGAAAATTGGTGATGATATGCTCCGGGAGCTCCCGGAGCTCTCGAAGATCTCCCCTTCCCCTCTCTCCTTTTCTTCCTCCAGAAGTGGTGATGAAGAAGGGGATTTAGGGCTTTTAGGGTTTCGCAGCCTCTCTCTTTCTTCCTCCAGAAGTGGTGATGAAGAGGGGTGGGGAGGTTAGGGTTTTTAGGATTTTGAGTTCTGAGTTCTGGCCCCTATTGCAGCTCTTGGTGTGGGTTCATATGTGGCTTTAATACGGGAATAAGGGCCCATGTGAGGCACAGCCGCATATGGGCCCAATTCTGGTAAAGCCCATAGGGTTGAGGGCTTTACTGAGCATAAAGACCTGGGTGCATTGAGGGCTTTACCGAACATTAAGACCTGGGTGCATGTTTTAGAAACCGAAATGCCCGCAACAGTGGGCATTATGCATTTTTTTAAAAATGCCCACCACCCTTTGCAAAGGAACTTAGAACTCAGTTCCTTGTTTGGGTTCTTCTTCTTCCGGTGCACGAGAGGCACTCAGACCTCATTCAGACTCATTGGCTCATTTGTGTGAACTGGTTACCCAATTAATTTTTCTTTTCAAAATCATTTTTTAAAATTTGATTGAATTTTCATTGACAAAAACTTAGCTTAAAATTCCATATTTCCTACACCTTAGGTCCAAAAAATTTCAAATTGTCTTCATTAAACCCTACTTAGTCACTAAGGGTTTTTGAACAATACCAAAAGCACACCCAAATTCCCTTATATATATATATATTTTTGGTTAAATGAATTTTCAATGAAAATTTTGTTCAATATTCAATAATTTCTCCATTTTAGGTCGAAACATTGTTAAACCAACTCAGTGCATCCCAATCATTGAGGGCTTTCCAACAATACCAAGACCCTCACAAGAGGTGCCATGGTTTGAGAGACCTCAACATGACAAACAACAAAAGCAGCCTAACAACCTTGTTTTATGGACTCTAGGTAGTTAAGGTGACATCCAAATGCACTAAAAAGTTTGTTTTAGTGCTTTTCAAAGTGCACAAGTAACGAATCATGTCTGAAAATGGGTAAAAAAAAAGAAAGCATACAAGCATATTATTTTTATAATATATTTATTTAGTTGGTAAAAGGTAACAATAAAATTCAACATAAAATTATTATACATTCAATGTTTTTACTTGAATGTTAAAAATAATAATGATAATATTGTGCATTAATTTAAAATTTCACATTGTAAAAGTAAGTTGAAAATAGGTATTTTAAAATGCAACTTTTGAGATTTATTTTTTATAATGTAACATTTATTTCAAGTATGTTTTAAATATGTTCTAACATGGAGAAAATGCAATTATTTTTCAACTCCTTGCCTAAATATACATTGATTTATATATTTTAACTTAGTACATATTTATTTTTGAAAACCATATTGACAAATCAATTTCAAAAGTTTTTTTTAATTATACAACACTTTTCTTTATATTCATTTTTCATAGTGAAATTTGAATATATTTTGAATATACTTTCTTATAGTTATTTTTTAAATTGTTTCATTTTAAAACTTGCATTTAGCTTGTCAATTTTTAAAAAAAAGTATAATGCTTTCATCCAAATAGTTATTACACATTGATAACTAAGAAAACAAATCTAGACCACCAAATCCAACAATCCCATTGACCTAAAGAAATTTTCACAAACTTACCAAACCTTAATACGCATTCAACTTTTAATTCATTCAAGATAACTAAGAAAAAGAATTCAAATCATCAAATGCAACCAATGGCCATGACATTTTTTTTACACACCTTCACATGCAAATTTATTCAACACCCTTTGTGTATATTAGTATGTTAAGAACATCACCATAGGTTCCATAAGAACATAGTAAACACTTTGCCAATGGTAAATTCTTGCATGAAAAGAAAAAACCCAAAAACTAGAACCCCATTTGTGCCTCCACTTGGAATAAGGTATTCATGAGATTTTCATGTTTTTGTTAACATTTTTTCACATGATATCAAAGTTAGTTATTTATGATACCAAAAGGAAAAAATAATGGCATCACACAACTTCATTAATTCATCCATCAAACCTCAAGAACTTGGTGCATTTCTTGCAACAAGCATTGCACCTCTTTTGATAGCAAATACAAAGTCAAAAAAGGGGAAGAACTTTGTTGATGAAAAAGATTTCCAACTTTGCAAGTGCTATTTCCAAACTCCATGTTTTCTAGGACCTTATGGTTGACAATGGACAAAAATTAGTGATGTTTTAGGATAAGGTGTAAAATCCTTACAACAACAATCAACCTCTAACATGTGCAAAAAGACTAGTAAGAAGCTTGGAAATAAAATGGGGGGCAATTAAACATGACATCTCCAAGTTTGTGGGTTGCCATGGGTCTATTGTTGCTTTGAATGAGTTTGCCACATTTGAAGAAGACACATGTTGCAAAAGGCATTAAAACTTTACAAAAGCAACCGCCCAAAGCATCAATTTTTCACTTTCATATAATGTTGGTTGCATTTTCAAAGACGCATCAAGACATGTAGGAGGATGTGCATAAGATGCTGCCTATGAAATGAAAAAACTCAAGTATGTAAAAGGGGGTGAGGTAGAAATACTTCTTGAATTGGAAAAGCTGAACTCCTTAAAGATCACATAGAAAAGGCCATAGGGTTCAAAAGTCGCGAAGGAAGCTAAAAAAATGAACAAGTTAAAAAACTCTCTCACCATGGTTCAAGATTTCAAGTGTGGGAAACTACAAACATGACTATAGCAACCTCAAGGAAAGTTGCCATCCTAGAGGAACAAACAACCATGGTGTTGTTCAACATGCCTAAAAACCAAATGTTCTCAAAAGAGGCATGAGAACATTTTTAACTACAAAGGTGAAAGGAACCCCCAAAAGTTCAATTGCATTTGAAAACAAAAACACAAGTTCTAGCCACAGCTCCAAGCATCCCAAGCACTACCATGATTTTAAGCCTTGTAGAGATCACACAAGTAGAAGAAACAATAGATAGTGTGCATGGATAAACATTCAAACCTAAAGGCATGCACAAAAAACATTCAACTTGGTAAAAAAATTTGATTTTGATTCCAATGCAAGTAATAGCCTTTCGATGTCCACAGGTGTTCAATGAGGTAATTTTAAAGTCTAAAGTGGGCATCAACATCTTATGGCATTTGCACCATTCCTGAAAACTTCAAATGTGAGAATTTTTTTAAATTGTAAAGGATGGTGGTCCTACCAAGTTAGTTTTAGATTTTTACCTTCTACATTTTCACTGATCATGTTGTGAAGCACCACACATGCCATCAACACATCTCCTATCACTTCTTTATTCCATTGTCTACAAGGATTTGTAGTAACTTGAAATTTGGCTTGGAGAACCCCAAACAACATTCGACATCTTTCCGCGCATTCTTTTGACATTTTGCAAAATGTTGGGATTTTTCTCTTTGTGGTTCATGGATCATTTGAACAAAGATCCACCACTTTGGATAAATCCCATGAACAACTAAATAGAAACATTTATAAATCATCCCATTCACTATGAAGTTGACATCATTCCTTGGACCTTGCAAGAAATTTGCAACTAAAGGGGATTGGTCAAACACATCCAAATCATTGTTACATGGACAAGCAAACCAAAATAAACATGTTATATTCACAACAATTTATCAACAACTATTTTTAAAACAATAGATTTTTAAAAATCTTCGTTTTGTCGTGACGTGTAGTGTTGTGACGTACGGTGTCGTAAGGATGTAAATACATAGTAAATTCTACTAAACAAAAAAACTAAAGCTAGTCAAAGGTATAAACTAATCAACTAAAAAGAGATGCATGCACACATATATATACAATGCACAAGGGAGGCTGAAATGAAATTCTCATGTATCCTCACCCAAACCTGAGTCG
>Ga0116231_10008127_pt1 | contig 18609 bp, 29 predicted proteins | sample S1TSphgellanicum_2_FD_89695 | JGI IMG/M metagenome (GOLD analysis project Ga0116231, IMG submission 89695) | Host-associated microbial communities from peat moss isolated from Minnesota, USA - S1T2_Fd - Sphagnum magellanicum MG | ecosystem: Host-associated > Plants > Peat moss > Unclassified...
CAAGGGCAAATACAAAAAACTTATTTAAATAGCACTTTCCAGCTTTCTACCTTATAAAAATGCTCATTTAATGCTCAAACACCCTAAAATCTTCCTTTTGAGCATCTGTATAGTACCTTTGTTCTGCATCATTTCAATGCTCAGATGATGCTCATTTTCATGCTCACTGGGTTAATCTTGTTTGTTCTTTCTTGTTCTCTTCTATTGTTTCCAGATAGGTATATTAGATACGTATCTAGGATACGTATATTAGATAGGTATATGGAGTGAATAGAAGAGAGAAAGAGGAAGCAAGCCTAAAAACTGCACTCACAAGGTAGGGCTTCCGGCTGGTCATTAATACTTAAATTCAGTTCACTGTTCACGGTATCCCAAAATAATTTAGGATTGCTTATTTCCATAGGTAGCACATTTGCTTTTTTCATTTGCTGAAATTTAACCTCTAGTTCATCTAATGATTCATCTTTAAATATTGTCTGTTCTATACATCTTTCCGCTTCCTTAGCCTCTAGCCATATTTCAGGGAATAAATAATAAACAGCGTACCAATGCGTTTTGTTAGCCCTAATGCAACCTATGCATTTAATTCCTTTAAAAACTGAATAAGCTAATGGTGAGGCTATCCCTATCTCTTCTGTACTCCTTATTGTGGTTTTCCAAAAGATTAGAGGGAATTCAGTCCTGTATCCTTCGAGCTTCAATGCGTTCTCTACTCTGGTAGCGTCATCTATTTGATTTATGGTAAACGGATAATAAATAACGTCATTCCCTGGTTTACCATATGTTTTTAGCCATTCTCTAAAAGGATTATGTTTTAATCTGTTACTGCATACAGCTTGATTGCCTCCAATATCAAAAGTATTAGCTAATTCACATAATGAGAATTGCGACAATAATTTATTACGGTCATCTATATTTTTACGATTTGCATAAGTAATAGATAATTTTAAATATTCTGCTATATACTTTCCAAAGCGCCTAACATCTGGATGCTCATACCTAGGATTGATGCCGTGATGTAATAAAATTATATTTTTATTGCTAAAGCGTCTTACTACCTCAATAGCAGTTAATGCTGATTTGTGACTTTTGCTAAAACATACAATATGTCTCATTTTTAGTTATCCAGTATTTCTTGTAGTGCTGCAATTACTCTATCCAATTGCATAATTTCAGCATTAGCTATTATCTTTTTAATCTTCTCTCTCATGATTGCTTCTGTATTATCGATAGCAATCACTCGTCTAGGACGCAGTTTTTCGTAGTATCTATCTGAAGATGCACAGATAACTAATTTAATTTGCTCTAGCCTATCTTTTGTACAAGCTTCAATTTTACCAATGTATTGACATCGGCGATTGTCGTTAATTGTTTTAAAGGCGTACCAATAGCCTCTTTTTTTCTGGCACCAATAATGTACATTAGCCCAGCTATCTTCATACCGAAATGAGTCATGTTGATGCAGCCATTCAAACCATTCAGGAGTATCGAGCCGAATGCCGTCAACCCCATACTGGGTGACTATTTTTTTAGTGGTTTGCATTGATAGGTGTTATGTCTACACTAAAAAATGGGATTGCAATTGTCCATCCTAGTTTTATCCATTTATGGACATACAAGCCATAATGGTAGGGGTCAAAAAATAGGGTTACTCTATATTTCCCCACAACAAACGACTCTAATTCTAATGGACCCATAATTTACCTACCTGTCGTCTCCAGAGCCTTGTAATGTTCCTCTTTCCCGTCGTTGCTCTAATTTGGTAATATTGCTTGCTGCAATATCTTTTAAGTCAAATTCAAAGTAAACAGCTAACAAAGTTAGATAGGCTAATACATCACCTAATTCTTTTTTTAATGCTTCCTCACTTATTTCATCATCTCTTATCAATTTTTTGATGATGTTCGCCACTTCCCCAGCCTCACCAGTTAAACCAAGTGAAAAAATATATAACTTGTCGCTAAAAGTTACATCAAATGATTCTTCTATTGTAAGTAAACGCTCTTGATAGCTCTCAAAAGTAATTCCGCTCATATTTGTATCCATCCTTGTTTGGTTAATTTCCATCCTAGTTCTCTCATCACCCTATCTCTTACATCTGGAGTAGGTCTGATTTCGATAGCGCCATCTTTAAACAAGTTATCGAGGTGTATTTGCAATGCTTTGGTATTTATTGAAATAGTAAACGGAACTCCGCCTATTTCTTTAATTCGTTCATTCTGTTTAATCTCTTCTCCTACTTGCTTTTCAATAAAAAAATCTAGATGGTCTTTCAATGCACTTTTGTCGGAGAAATAACTTTCATCGACTAACCTAAAATACTCCTCAAAAAAATCAATAGCATCCTGGTTATCGCTCCAAGCTCCCATTAATACACCAGTTGCAATTAGGTCTACAATAATTGTCCATCTAGCGCTGGTAATATTTTCTGGCAACGTAAAATTCTTTTTTCCTCTTTTAGTTAAAGAATTCCGAATACTTGCATACGCTGGTTGATTAATAGAGTCACTCCAAAAATCATCATATTTGGTATAAATCCCGTCCCAACTGATGGATTCAAGGTCTAGTCTATCGCTGAACAATTTATCAGAATAATACCTTTTTTCAGCATTGCTAAACTTTTCATAAGGTTTGTGAGGGATGATTAGCAATCGGCGTTTAAGCTCCAATAATTGATTATCTAGGTAGACAGGTTCAACTGAAGAGACTATCTTAGGGCAGAATACGTCAAAACTGATGTTCTCTCCTTTTAAGGTTGCAATCCGCATGGTGCTGGATTGTCTATTGTACCCGCACAAAAGCAATTGTTTTAGGTTGTCATTTTCCGTAATGGTAGATGCATAAATATTATCCCAAATTAAGATAGCCCCTTCTAATTCAATGCCTCTAGTATCGGGGTCTACCCATCGCATCCTAGTCAGTTCATTTCTAATAGCTGCAAAGGTATCGGATGGACTAAATATTTGATTTTGACCCCTAACCTTGTTAGCGAAAAACCCTATTGTAGATTTACCGCTACCTTGTTCACCGTAGCAAAGCAAAATCGGTAGAACTTTTGACCACCTAACACTTGTCAAGATATAGATGGTAGCTAATTTGGTAAATATCTCTGGCTGAGGTAGCCAGACTATACTAGACAAGATATCGAAAGTATTTTGATAGAGGGATTTGCCGTCATCCCATAAATTAGACCAAGACTCCATTTCTTGGTTATAAAAATCTTGAGGATTAATATAACCTTGATTAGTTGATTCAGTCATTGCTAATTAAATAAGTTTTGTGGCAATCCACACATTCTTGCAGCAGAGCTAATTAGGCTAAAAACTTCTGCTATTGTATCGTCATCAAAATTTCCATGAGTAGGGTCTATCCCAAATTTATAGATGTCAAAATCATCAGGAAGATTAGGAAATACACGCCTAATTATTGACAATATGTACTTCTCTCTATCCTGAATTTTCGCTAATTCTGTTTGCGCTGATGAACCTGAATACGATTTTTTAGTAGGCGCTTTTAAGTCGTCTGCTTTTAGATGAAGCGGTTCCGTTATCTCTTCAAATTTAAAATATTCATTCAATAAGTAATTCTTTATGTCATCAGGTATAGGCTTGCCATCACCAGGATGAATGCCACTGACCAAACCAATAACCTGTTCTCCTGAGCGTAAGGTGATTTTACCAGAATAAAATTTAGACTCTTCCAAATTTTGAAGCTGAATGCATACCAATTTTTCGCAATACGATTGATTAGTTTCGACGTTCTTTTTTTCTTTAGAATCATATTTCTGATACTTCTCTGCTTTGGCTATTTTTAATTGAATTAAACTTGGCTTGTATTCCCAATTCTTCTGCCCTACATTTAGTAAGTCAGTGAAAGTATTGGCATACATAAACAAATAGTAAAACGTATCATCACTTCTTACCGCTAATTCATCAAAAGTAATAACAGCGTTCACGCTATTCCAGTCGGTAACGCTAGCACTATTAAAGCTATTACCATCCTTAGCCTCGTTGTACCAAATAGGCATAATATTTACCTCTAATTTTGTGTTGATTGAGTAAGAATAGTGAGGGTGATATAGCGCAAAACACCCTCACTAAATTAATTAGTTGTTACTGCCACCTGTAATAGGGTCAGGACTTTCCTCGGTACCTTGTTCAAGGTAATCGATTAAATCAGCCTTATCACCACCAGATAAACCATAGACGTAAACAATGGCATCTAGCCCTTGTTCCGCGATAGTTAAAGCAGAGTTTTTGTCTCCAGAAAGGGCACTTTGAACAGCACTAACTTCACCGCCAACAGCCTGTACGGTATCAGTTACGCTATTAACAATGTTGTTCAAATTACCAATATGACCAAGCACGTCAGATATAAAAGACATTAGGCATCTCCCAAAATTACTCAAATTTGCAATCAACAAGGTTAACCGTGATAGATGCACCTACCGGGAAAGATATTAGCTTAATTTTCGCCAATACCTCATCTAATGACATAGGGTGAGCTATGCCATTATTATTTTTAAAGATAAATATAGTCCCAAAGACGGGAGTATTTGATATTTGCGCTATGGCTACATCCTTTGCATTGGCTGGAACAGCGCTAGCAGCAATACCAGTAGTATTATTTCTAATAGCGGCGAACCATTTAATGTATCCCGATTGAGTGAGATATTCCGGTGGTACCTCTGGATTGTCAGCACAGATTATGTTAACTGTGCCTTTAACAATCTGAGCATAAAAGGCAGAATAGCTACTTAAGGGTAGTGGGATGAAATTCTGAGCAATCTTGACCATTTTAAATTAGGCTCCTTAGTGCCTTGTAGTTAACTACTTTAATAAAGGTTCCGGGTATAACCCATTCTTCAGGACTGTCGTCAACAATAATTAAATTCTTAAATATATTAGGATACATATAATTTACCAATCGCAATAGGCTGGTAAACTTAACAGCTTGAAGTTTATCATCTAATATCCATTTACCCTTTACCTCAATATACTTTGGCTCACCTACTAAGGATACTTTAAAATCTATTTTCCAATCCAATTTCTCAAAGTCATCTGTTTTTGGATGGATATTAACTTTAATTTGTCGTTCTACGCTATCTCTCCCAAAATTATAGAGTAAATGATTCCACACAACTAATTCTAATTCACTATGCCAATATTCTATTTTGGCTAGTTCTGAACCAGGAATGTCACACAAACTCTCGTATTTTCTATATGAGTTCATATTCATATAGAAAGGCTTACTACGTTTATATTGAATCATCTTGTCCTATTGATTGCCTGCAATGCTCTTCCCACACTACATCAATTAATTCTTGTAATCGTTGTTTAGAAGAAAACTCATCAAAACTAATTAATGTACTAAAGGCTTTATAGACATATTGTCTATCAAAATTAATAAGTCTATTTTGTGGTGTGGTTGTTCTTTTTTCTCCAATTAGTTTAACGTTAAACCAAGCTGTAAAGCCTCCATCTTTTAACATTTTAGGGCTAACCCCGTATCGGTAAGGGTATCCCAACAGTTGTTTCCATGAATAAATTTTAGGCGTTTCCATTTTATTCATCCTCCTGTGAATATGCAATTTTTACTAAATCATCAGTCGATTCTAGGAGTAATTCAAATAAGCAAATACAAGCTTTAAGGCTCTTAATTGCAAGCTTAGCCGAAGGAAGTAAGACTTGCAAATTTTGTCTTGTCTTCTGTCGCATTTCTCTGTTCCGTCATTCATAAATCCCATTTAAATTAAGAATTTAGAATTTGTCTATAAAAATTACATCCCAAATAATTAAGAATTTGCTAAAGCGTTTTTATATTTTTTTAATTATTTAACATATCAGTTTTATTTACATATTCAAATGATATGGCTAACGTTGAATTGTTGCTGGTCAGTTGCATCTGCCAACTCAAACCACAAATCCATGACATAGGGTGAGTATATCCCCATACTCACCCTTTTCTTTTCACCCTAATTTAAAGTATTTATGGAAAATAGAAATTACGAAAAAGAGATAGACGAGCTTCTCTCTATGGAACTGTTTGAGCAATGGTTGTTTAATAAAAATAATAACTACAAATCATTTCTTAGATGCAGCGCTAGGCATAATCCCATATCGTCATACCTAAGAGATAAGTTACACGCCGATATCGGCGTATTTTATACAGTTTACCAAATCGATTTAGACTTTAGATATAGACCAATATCACAGAACTGGGTGAAGCTTTGGCTGGCTTTCCTGGATTGCAATTTCACTCAATCAAGGATAAATAAAGCTCACGTTAAGTTGTACTGGGACAAATTTAAAGACATTCATGATTTATGTAAAAAGTTAGGAGCCAAGCTTCCCACATTCAACTAATTATATAGACCCTCTAAATCAATAGAGGGTCTATATTTTATGTCTTATCGTTCACTTCGTCTGTGGTCATTACCACAACTTGATTGCGCGCCGAAGACGGCAGAAGCTCTTAGAATTGTTTTTCTCTTGCACTTGGGGCATAAAGCCTCAAAATAAACAACTCTGCCGCTATCCTTCATTACTTCGTAAGCTACACGTATAATAACCCAACCGTTGATGGTTTTACCTACGTGTTCTTCGGCTTGGTGCAAAGGCGTGATTAGCTTTGTTATCCCTCCCAGTTCAGAAGCCGCACGTAATAAAAAGCCAGACACACGGATTAGGGTTTTAGCTTCATCCCTGACTACTTTTTCCTCAGCCGTAAGTGTAGGGTCATCATCTGATAGCCTAGCTAGCGCAATTTGGCGGTCAGTTAAATCCTTTATTATGCTGTCAGAGAATGCGTAAATGCCGGCAAGTAGCCGGTTGCGAAGGTTTACGTCATTACCTGGATGTGTCTGAACTGGTTTTTGTGTCATAATGTAAAGCTCAAAAGTGTTTTGATTAGCGGGTATTTATTTATCCGCTATTTTTATTTAACCACATGACTGCGAGTGATTAAGCCAACTTGTAATATTTTTTCAAAGTATGCCTAACCCAAAAGGAACACCAGAAAATTTACAGCCCTTTACTACCGATAGGGAAGAAAAGTTGACACAGAGAATAACCGTTCGGATTGACGAGAAAACAAAGGAGGAGTTGAAGCGGCAAGGTGACCCTAACGAATTTGTTAGGGACGCCATTAAAGAGAAACTGGAGAAGCAAAAAAATTAAAAAATTGACATATAAGCAAAAACCATGCGATCGCAGCTGTAGGCTATAGCTTTTGCTTATATGTCATATTCAAATAAATTTATGTATTTGTGCCTAGACGCAATAATCAGGGTTTTGAGCGTTATTGTTCTTATGCTTCTATTCACTCCAGATAGGTATATCAGATACGTATATTAGATACGTATATTAGATACGTATATGGAAGCAATAGAAGAGAAAGAACCAAAAAAAGAAAAAACTAAGCCGGTCATGGAGGAAGCACCTCACTCCGGTAGACAAAATTTTTCTCTACCTAGTTTTCCCCTGGGTCACTAGCCTGCATTGCCGCTTCCAGTTTCGCAACATCGACTCTACCTTGTACCACAATTTCTACCAGCAATTCCATTACAAGACTGTAGTGGCAATCCAACGTATCCGCAAGAAACAAGGAAGCAAAAATGCATAAATTGATGATTTCTACCACATCATCCTTTTTCTCTTTAAATTGAACCTTAATGTCTTTATTCAGGTCTATCCCTTCTAAAAATGTCACAACGCCATTAAACAGCCGGATAGACTCTGTTACGTTATTTCTAATTTCTTCTTGCTTCATATTTTTAAGAAAGGGGGTTATACCCCCTATACCATCGCGTAAGACCGCTATGCATAACCAAATTCATTCAAATCTATTTAATTCAAATAGTCTTTATAAATAGAATGTCAAATAATTAAAAAATTATAAAAAATAGACATAAGCTAAAATTATAGAACGTATAAAAAATAGTTATGACTTATCCGTTGACGATTATTGTTATTTTTCTATAATTCAAAGCTTCATATACCAGGCAAAAATTTATGTCTTTGTTTTCTTTGAACTGCAAGGAACGAAAGTTGCGCGCGGATAATTTGGCGCTGCAAATTAAAATAATTCAAGGAGAATTAACCGATACTGAATTATATTTAGGTCAAATAGATAAAGATGAGTGTCTTGACGACAAAGAATTGCTTATTAATAACGAAATGAAAAAAATTAAGAGAGCTTTACTTTTAATGTATCAAGCACGCTCAATTTTATCGGATTGTCCGGATTTAGACCAATCATCTAAAAGCTACCATTCACAGCGAGCAATTGAATATGCTGCTAAATTTATTGGAACAACAATAAATAAATGGCTCATTAAAGATATCTTGATAGACCCTGAAAATAAGCCAAGTGGCATTTATTATAGGGCTGACTGCCAGTGTGGAAAAGAGTCGATAGTACTCGCAAGGTCTATCAGAAACGGTAATATCAAGTCGTGTGGATGCTCTAGGGTGAAACTAGCCAGGAGCAAAAAGAAAAAGGAACTTTAAGTTTAAGTTGCGAGGAATAGTATAGTATTCCGGTTTTTTAAATAAAAAAAAAGAATGCTAATATTCGAGTTGTAGGGTGCCCTATGCATAACAAAGTCTTTGTAAGCTTAGGCTTCTTACAACTTTTTTATGTTAGCTGTAGTTACTCGCGCTATGGCTAGCATAAAAAATAAAGCATCTAAATAAAAATAAGGAATCAACAAATGAGCAAGCGTTATTCAAGAATTATTGCAGCATCTAGATATGCTCCACAATTAGCAGCTTATCAAAAATGGTTAACTGGAGAAGCTACAAGGCAACCTAACGTAGGGAAAGGGACTGCCAGGGGTTTGTCTAAAGTGCTATATATAAACCCATTTGCATACACATTAACTACTACCTTGGTAACTCAGAGTGCCCAAGATGCAGCATGGGAGTCATACAGTGAGTCATTTGCTCTCTATACCTTTACTGCCGTACCTCAAGGGTCATCCTCAATAAAAATTGCTCGATACAGGGCACCAAGGGTCAATGTGATTAGCAATATCTCAACTAGCAAAACTGAAATGACATCCCATATTACGGGTAACGTATATTATGTGAAAAAAGGGAAGAATCAGTCAATTCCATTTGGGAATAAATCAGGTGGTGGTGCTACTGCTGAGTCAGCATTTGCCGCTATTTCAGCAACGCTTAACAACGTTAAAAGTGTTTTAATCCCTGAGAAAGTATAATCTAATGTTGCTCGATTCATTCATGCCTATTAGTATTCCTTTGGATATGTCTCGCGCTACTCCAGAGGATGTACACAGACATTACATACAACAACAGGCTGTCTCTGATTTTTTGGATGGTTCGTTATCACCAATGGACTATCTAAATATACTAGAGACACTTAATGTTGACATTGATGCTTATATGACTGAGATAGCGCCATTGATTGAGGAGGGCGTGAGAAAGGAATTGTACGGTAATATATGGGATTTCTCACCGTCAGCTTAGGTAATAGCGCTAATTGGCAGTTAAGTGTTCAGCAAACTTTAACTGCCCAATCCTCAGCCCCCAATAGCTTTTTGCCTATCCCTGCATACCAGACACCTATTCAATTCACTTCGCCAATAATTGCTATTTACGCAAGTAGTGAGAGCGTTGCAGAACCCTATGCAGGTTGGGTAATTCAAAACTATCTGATAGGAATAAATAACTCACCTGCCCCTAATGCAATTAGTCAAAACAGATTCAAGCTGTACCAGGGCGGTCTACAGCTATTTACTTTTCTTCCTATTATTACTTCATACACAATTACCTTAGCTCCTCCTAGTTGGTACCAGGATATGAGCTATTCTATTTGGGAGTACATAGGAAGTGTGACTGATTCAACAGAGAACCTCATAAACAATAACGTAATACCCAAGCTAGGTTAACCAATGTTCAATTTAAGTGATGTATTGACAGTAGGTTTTGCTGTTGTTTCTGGATTGCTTAGCTTGTTGTATAAACAGCAGTATGAATTTAATATTTACTTGAGAGATTTTGTAGTAAGCACAAATACAAAATTGGTAGAGCATAGTGTCAGGCTGGACAAATTAGAAGATAATTTAAACGAGAAAAAGTAAGTTCCTACTATTCCTTCTATTGTTTCTATATACCTATACGAATATAGGTATATAGATATAGGTATATAAAAAAAAGAATATTAGAAAGGCTGAACTAAGCCTACTCGCTTCCCTGTACGATCTATCAAAGTGACAGCAGTAGGTATCCCCCATATGGATAATTCTGCATAAGTAAATCGGACATTTGTGATAGGACGTTTTCTTGGAAGCGTCCTATTTTTGCCAAATATTTCAGCAGTACCAGGGACTACTGGATAGTTAACATTATTTTGATGTACTGATAATTTTGTTTGGTCATAGGTTGACCCCTGTATTTCTAAAACTGATTCAATGACTGTAACGGCAGTCTCTTGAGAATTGACGTATAAACGAAAATCGTAACCATTAGCAGGGTCGAAATATGTAACCTTTAAGGTTCCCTTTTCCCAAACGTAACCATTATTTGATGCAAATATCTCTTTAATAGACGTTGCTAATTCCATGGCAACAGTTGGTGTGATTGTAAGGTAAGTTTGGTTGACCAGTCTAAAACTAATGCGAGCATCAGCCCTTGGTAGATTGTTCTCTAGTAAGAACTCGCTATTGTCTTCCAAGAAATATAAAATTACTTGAGGTCTAAAGGTAACGTCAGCTTGGTAACTATCTGTGGGTATTCCATAAATAGGAGTAGGTAGATTGCCTTGATAGCAAAAATAAAATAAGAATAATCGTAGAATTATCATATTTACTGTATCATCAGCTTGAATTAAACAGGCTACATACATACCTCCTAACGGTGTTTCTAAATCAAACTCGACGTTGACAAATGTTCTTTCTACTACTTGGTTAAAACTATTGGTTAGCTGCTCTAACAGGTTTTGCCAAGCATCAAAATCCTCTGGTAAATCTGCCATATTTCCTCTGCTGTAAAATTCAATCTTAACGATATACTAAAGAGGATTTACACAAGAAGAAAAGGAAAAGATGACAATCTCTTTACAGAATATTTTTGGTTCCAGCGCTTCTTTAAGCGGAAATAATTTGTCTATCAATCTAAACGATTTTGCAGCATCTCCAGTGGGCTTGACTCTTTCTCCAGCACCTGACGCGCAAGCTATTTTTGTGGCTCTGCTGGTGTATGCACAACAGACCCTAAATGCTACTACCAGGGACGGAAACACCACAACTGGAACCGCTAGTGACCCCACTGATGTGGTTGCAATCACTCTATCTACTCTCAAGACTTACGTCAGCCGTACCTTGGCTAATGGCACTACAGGTTACTTCGAGAGAAAGACGTATAACATCGACATGGATAGTGCCGACACGTCCACAACTGTCAATCCTAACGATTACTAATTGAATGGCTATTACGTTAGCTAGTTTATTTGGTGAGAGTGCAACTATTAACAGTAGTGGTATTCTCACTATTTCTTTAACCGACTTAACGGTAACAGGATTAAATGAATCTAATTACAATAATCCTCAAGCTATTTTTGTAGCATTGCTAATAATGGCAATAAATATATTTAACTCACGGCTAACTGCTGACAATGGTGAATATATTTATTGCGACAATGGTGAATATATTGTATGTGGAGAGAATGATGTAGAGGAATTTTATATTGAATGGTGGCGCAAAATTAGTGCATTAAATTCACAGAATGTATTAGTGGCAAGAAAACAACTATTACTGTATTCATATACAGTCTATGAATGAAACTAGAAAATATGGTAAGTTTGCCATCTTTGGCAGACACAACAATAATAATGGGATATGACCCAAATACAGGTTATCCTATTTCTATTAGCGCTAATGAATTTAAGGCTTACCTAGAAAATCTAAATTCATTAACACAAACAACATTACAAATTAATTTTGTATCAGGCAATGCCCAACAGTTTTCTATAGCGTTACCTAATGTTTTTGAATTTTTGCAAATATCAGCAACCAACCCCGTAAGGTTTAGGCTTTACAGTACACAAGCCTATCAAATAGCAGACGCAAGTAGAGGTGTAACACCTAATGCAACTAAGGCTGACAATATTATTTGTGATATTAATTTGATAGCTGGAGAGCTAACACAAATAGGGAACCCACCTTTTACCTGCTTTAGTAGTAATGGCACTTATTACTACACTATCGATAGCACCAATAACGGGACAATCACAATCACTTATTTACCATTTTAATTATGACCGCTACATACACTCAATTCCAATTAAATGCTCCAATTACTCAAGCAAATTTTGCAGCAGCACTAACTAGTGTTGTCGAAGGTTTAGGAGGAGCGATTTATGATAGTTGGCTGAATAATTTTCAATATCTAGTTTTTAAATTTTCAGAAGATAGCAATACAAAAGGTACCGTCTATTTATATTTTGCAGTAAATTATAACGGAACTACTGTTACTTTAGGCATTTATGATGGTTGGAGCATAGCCAACCATTCAGGAACAAATGGGTCAGGACAAATAACTTTTGCTGTGACCACTACAGCAGTATTCACTTTTAATATAATCAATCACCTAGAATTAAAAGGATTCTTTATTAATCAAACAGGTAATGGCAATAATGGGGCTTTTATTGGATTTTTAAGACCCGCAAATATGCCAAGTTAGTACAACGAAACAGGTTGGATGTATGCCTTTATTCCAACTTCGGTTAATGCATCGAATTTGAATAACTGGCAATGTTCTTCATCAAATGGCTTTGGTGTTGCGTCTGGATTTTACTTTATGCTTCCCGGTAACGGAAGTTTTAGTTATGCAAATAGCAACAATAATAATTTACTTGCGTTAAACCAAAGTTTATTGCTTTGTCAACCAACAAGTGGAGGGACGCAATCAGGAGAAGCGGGAATAACTAGCTCAGACTTTGCGTTCGCGGCTTGTAGCAATAAAAATCAATTTGATATTCTTTCTTATAACAATGGCGCTGAAGAGTTTTTAGTGCTTAATTCAGGTTCACCAGGATTATTAATCAGGACGGTTTGATGACTACTTACAATTGTGCAATTATTACAGTCCCACCTCAGATTGAAGCGTGTAATGGGATAGCAGAAAGTTACCCAGTAACGTCAGCTTGTTTTACATTAGCAACCGCAATTAATCTAACTGGTTGCGCTGGAATAGCAGAGAGTTATCAGACAACTAGTCCGTGCTTCTTGTTAGCTCTAAGCTCTCAATCGGCATCTACACAAATACTTTCAGGACAGATTTACCCTTAATTAAACTATGACCTTTACTTGCAATGGCGAATCAATTTGCGATTCAACACAAATAGCTCAAGTATTAGTAACGATTGACGGAAACCAGGATATAGTTACGAGCAGCGGTACTCCACTATGCGTAAACAATTCAGCCGTAGCTGTGAATGGAAACAAGTGTTTTCATTTGCAGCTAATAAAGAGCAATACCCAAAACTCGAATACCGATATTTACTTTGATAAATATTTTTGTGCAACAAATGCACAGGTTATAGATATAACCTCAATTGGGTATCCGGGCTATTTTTCGATAGCTACTGGTGGGTATGTTTGGGTAAACCTAAACGGTTATGTGCCACAAGGATTCAAATTTCAACTTGGTGAATACGATGGGTACCTTTATGGCGCAAATTTACAACAGATAACAAGTAGTGTTGGACTCCCCGTGGCTAATGGCGAGTATCCATGTTTTGGATGCCTTGGTGGTTGCAATGTAACTATTCAGGATTGCAATGGGGATACCATTTACAATAATAGCGGTGGGAATTGTAGCACTTCTTTTGCTTGCGATGGATGCCCTACAGGGACTATTCAATGTAATTGTAATAATTACCCTGGTTATTGTTGCTTGCCTTGCCAAGCAATAGAGGAAGAAATACAGATAATGATAGACCAAGCAACATCAATGTTGTTGCAAAAACAAGCAGGACAAACTACGCTCACTTAAAAATATGGCAGACTGTTGTTCCCAGATAATGAGTGAGTTACAATCACTCTCTACTCAATTAAGCTCACTTCAAAATCTATCTACACAAGTAAACCAATTACAAAACCAATTAAATCAATTAGAAAACAGTGCATTAACGAATAATGATATTCCTAGACTACAAAATGCTTTTTTGGATTCAGGCGACGGGCAGTTTGTTCCATCAAATGAATTGGGTAATTTAATTGCTGGAGTAATAGCAGGATTAGGATATGTAAATAACCAAACCTACCTACAGCAACAAGCAGCACTTAATCAATTACAACAAACCAATCAACAATTCCAACAACAAATAGCGCAATTACAGCAACAAGCGGGGAATATATTCAACAATAATCAAAATGCAAATAATAGTACAGCACAAATAAATCAATTAAGCCAAAAAATTAATCAAGTTAGCAATACCGCTAACCAAGCAAATAGTAATGCTGCTAATGCGTTAAAGGTTGCTACCGCTGCTAGCGCAAGCTTGCTATTAATTAAGTCTCAAAATGACAATATTTTGCAAGCTGCTAATGATGCATCATTAACATCTGATTTAGCCAATGACACCGCAAGCCAAGCTCAAGACCAAGCACAACAAGCGTTAACATTAGCTCAGCAAAATAACGCTAACATCCAACAATTAAGCACCAATCAACAACAATTAGCAGGTGTAGTCGGTGCCAACGCATTGGCAACACAGCAAGCCCTAAACAATGCTACGCAAGCTTTAAATAATGCTACCGCTGCACAGCAAGCAGCACAGCAAGCCGGAACATTGGGGGCACTTGCACTTGGCACTGCTAATAATGCCGCTACTGCTGCTAATAATGCAGTAAACACTGCCCAGCAAGCACAAACAAGTGCTAATAGCGCAGGTCAAGCGGCGGGTATGGCAGTCGCAACTTCACAACAGGCTCAACAGACAGGACAGGTAGTGCTACAAGGACTCAACCAGACATTAATAATCAATCAATCTGCATTGCAATCAGGAACTACAGCCTTACAACAAATCGGTGGATTGAATGCTCAGGTACAGCAACAAGCGATACAACAGGCAGGGAACACCTCCCAAATAAATCAACTTCAACAAACTGTCACAACACTCGGTGGCAGCGTAACAACTTTACAGCAGCAGGGAAACATGGGATTAACGCCGGCGCAAGATACCCTACTCCAGCAAATAGGGCAAAATGCTGGATTGATACCGGCACTGGTAGCTAGACCAGCGCCATTAACACCAGCACAAACCACATCAGCAACACAACAAGGTGTATGTAATAGCTTTAATCCTGGTGGTTGTGGAGCTAACGCACTACGAAATACAGCTAATCAAATTAATGGACAAACAGGTAACTTACTAAATGCTGCTAACAGTGCAGCTAATAGTGCTGAGATAGGATTATTGAATACAATCAATAATAAATTAGGTAATCAGGTAACAGGAGGAGTTAGTGGCTTATTGAGTACAGTAGGTAATGCCGTTAATGCTCTCTCTCCAGTAATTAATGGTATTTCCAACACGGTTAACACTATTAGTAATGGGTTAAACGCGTTTTACACGTGGGCACAAGTCGATAGGGCGCTCAACGTAATTAACTTTCTACTTAATTTGCAAAATGCCTATTTCCTTTGCAATGGCTTAGAAACAGTATTTACCCAAACACTATCTAATGGGTTAGCGGTGCTAGGCATAACCGATAAAGACGGGCATCCATTAGACATTAATCGAATAATTGGTGGGAGTATTATGGGTGCTGCTAGGTCTATTTTGGGGGTCAACACCCTCAACACAATTAGACAAGACTGGCTAATCCTGAGTACTATCTATCAAACCGGTGCTAACTTAATGTTCGCTGTTCAAAATATAATGTACAGCGTTATTAATGCTTTAAATGTTATTGGTAACATGAATGCTGAAATAGGTAATGCTCTCAAAAAGTATGGTGTAGTAGGACAATTCGCTTTTCCTTGGATGGCAACTGGGATAAACTTCCATAATCCTGTTTTTACGGCAATTATGGATGTTACAAATGCACTTAATCAAATAAATTGGGTGAGTCAATCTATTTTGTCAGGCAGGCAAGCAATAGATAGTTTACAGACACAGCTTGCCAACCTGACTAATATAATCCAAACAGCGCCAGATACACAAAACCCACAGAATCAGCCAATAACGGTGGCGAGACAACAAGCAGCTAGTGTTTCCCAAGCGCCGGTAGTATCAGCTACCGATATAAGCACATTCAGTAATCCATAGGATGTAATTTATAGGTGGCAATAAATAATGGCTCTATTTTTTTTAGAGCCATTAAAAATGTTGGTTAATAATAAAAATAAAGTAGTTCTAATCTAGAGAAATAGGTTAATTAAGCACGGCTATATGGTTTGCTTAAGCGGTCTACGCAAGGATTGCAGCTATTTATTAAGTAATTAAAAAAAATAACCCATAAATTAATTTATGGGTTAACCCTAAAAACAGACAGGTTACTCTATGACCTTGCAGTTACTAGTTTAGCTATAAATTTTTGGTAATTGTTTATTTGGTTTTTGGTTTATTTTGCCTTGCCCTTGCTCTCTCTTTCTTGCTCTTCTATTCACTCCAGATAGGTATCTAGGATACGTATCTAGGATACGTATCTAGGATACGTATCTAGAAACAATAGAAGAGAAAGAGAAAGAGAGAAGCGATAGCGGGCAATTCTGACAAATTAAATAAGTATGATAACGAGTAAAAGCTAACTTAATTCACCTAAGTATTTTTTTATTAGATAACCTAGACCCCTTACTGCATAAGGATTCTAGCCCCCTTGCCTCCCGGTGGGTGACTCGGTAACTTAGCTTAATTAGTACAGAAGAATGCCTACCGCTGTTAAATTGCCTCCAGCATAGGTATATTTTTGAAAATGCCAATCAGCCTAGCTGTAAGTTTTATAGTTACTTTAAGCCATAAAAATAGGTTCTCTAAATTAACTAGAGAACCTATCTATTTTTTAATTAGCTTGTTATCGCTATTGGTTTTGTTTGCTTAAGCTATCAATTATTTCTTGCTGCTTAGTCGCTAATTCAGCTAGCCTAGCTAGTTTTTCTTCTAGCTCTTCTATCTTTGTCTTAGCCTTACCTTGCTGGCTAATTGGTATCTCAGGGTTTATCCCTACACTTGCTAACTCTATATCCTGGTAATGTTTAGCTGATACTCCCACTGTATGACCACACCATTTACTGACTACTTTTTCATCGTGACCTAAATCAAATATGGCGTGGTAAATGAAGGTGTGGCGTGTATTGTATGGGGGCAAATATTTAGATAGCTTACCTTGTTTGATTAGCATAGGAATGATGCCCTTTATTCCTGTATCTTCTCTTCCCGCCCATGCTCTAAGAAAAATATCACTACTGATGACCTTGCCACTTTTATTTTTAAACACAACCTCATTATCTTCACCTTGCGGTATGGACTTAAGTAATTGCCATAATTCACCGTCCCTTGGCATAGGGAACCGTCGAACTAATTCACCTTTATAGGTTGAATCATTCTTTAGCGGGTAAAACTTATTGGTAAGTCTATCGTAATTACGCCTAATCAGAATGCGCTCTTTATCCCAATCAACATCTTGCCACATTAGGGCTACTGCCTCACCGGTACGGCATCCAGTAAGGAACTTAAATTTGATGAAGTTGTACCAATGTTTGCAAGCTCTAGTATTTTTGACATATTCAAGAATAGCTAAAGCTTCATTCCATGTATACGCTTTAGTTGAGTCAATCTCATCATCATCAATTTTTACTTCGTCTAGTTTTTGTCCTCTTGCACCCAATGACTGTATCTCCTCTGCTAGCCCGTCATAGGGATTGTGCTTGATGTCTGCATTGTTTTGACGGATAAGAAATTGGTAAGCCTTGGATAACTCAGATAGAACTCGCTTAACAGTTTGTGCGTTCCTATTTTCAACTAACCAGTTCCTTATCTTGATTGCATCTTCAGACTTGGTTGCTTCTATTGCTGACTCAATGAAATTTTTAAACTGACCTTGGTAGTTGTTTTCATACATTGATTCCCTTAAACTCGGTTTCCGGTACTCGCAATATATATCCCACACTTCCAGCAAGCTTAGTTTTGGAGTAGGCGGTGAAGAATCTTGTGACTCCGGTAGAGAAACATTTTCTCTAACGACTTTGAGCTTAGCTCTCAGACCGTACTCTTCCAACACGTCTTGATAGCGGTCTAGGTTAAATGTCCCATCTGGTTTGGATAATTTACCCTCTTCTAACTCAAGCTGTAGCCTACGCTGTAGCCGGCTAGCTTGCGCTTCCCAATCGGCGCTGGACAAGCTGATTCCCGTTGCCAACTTGATTTGCTTACCATGCTCAAAAAAGCTCCTAGGGAAGCAAGCCTTAACGCTTCCTGAATCTTCCCGTACTTGAATAATGCCCTTTTTGCCCTTGCGGCTTGATATGTCATGTACCATAGTTAATGCTCAAATCATGCTCAAAAGTGGTGATGCTCAATCTTAAGTGACCGAACTTTGAGCATTATAGCATTCAGCCGTTCTACAAGGGCAAATACAA
>Ga0116231_10008128_pt1 | contig 18607 bp, 11 predicted proteins | sample S1TSphgellanicum_2_FD_89695 | JGI IMG/M metagenome (GOLD analysis project Ga0116231, IMG submission 89695) | Host-associated microbial communities from peat moss isolated from Minnesota, USA - S1T2_Fd - Sphagnum magellanicum MG | ecosystem: Host-associated > Plants > Peat moss > Unclassified...
AAAAAAAAAAAACTATTATATTTCATGGATAAATTCCAATTAAAATCACAATTTAATGAAAGCACCACAAAAGCTTGATCTCAATTAGACCATATATGGACAAATGTCCTTGGAAATGAATGCAAATATGGTGGAATAGAAGGATATTGGTTAGATTTTCACAAATTGATTTATATTGCATTCAAATTACAAACACACTTATGATGTATAACAAAAAAATCATTAATATCTCCATTTATTTAAAGTGTAGCATTTGTGAAAATATGCACGTAAATGTTGCATTTTCCACCTAATTGATTACATCCAAAATGTTGGCACCTTGTTGCTTGAATTTGTATTTTTACATTTTTTTCATGGACCATGTGTAAAAAAAAATCCATAAATATCAATAAGAAGACAAAAAAAAATTTGGAATTTTTTTTTATCCACACATACACCCATAACAAAACACCATAACAAAACACCTTTCATGGAAAACCTAAACCCAAAGTGTGACAAAAACAAATATAATAATTGCCAAATTCTCAAACTTCAAAATGAAAATGAGACTAAAAATAAAAATCTTTCCATGTAAATTATATACATTCAATATTGATGTTTGTTTCAAACATCAAAATACCTCATGCACATTGCTAAAAATTGTTTACATTATCCAAGTTTGAGAAACTTGGATTTTGTTAAACAATATAATTATTTACAAACTTTATATTCATTTGTATGGTTAAAGAAAAGACAATGGAACTATGGTTTCAATTTCTAAATATCCACAATGAATTATAAGATGGTGAAAAAAATTTATTTTTTAGTACAAATATTCATTGTCTTTCATAAAGCCAACAAATTTTCATCCAACATAACTTGAATTCATAATAAAACATTCAATGTAATACCTTATTTTCAAAACAAAACCTTTCGTGGCAAAGTTGTTTATTCTAGACCTCCTCCCTTTGGGTTAGGTTTTGACCAATGTTGGTTGGTTGTTGAATTATGATTTGATTATCAATTCAATTATTAATAATTTATTAGTTGGTTATTGAGTTTTTATAATTATTTTATAACCTAATCAATTTTTATTAAAAAATTTAATCTAATAATTCATTTAGAACCTACTTTAATGACTTAGTTATCATCCAAGTAGGTTATCAATCCTAAAACATTAAACAATTTACATAGAAAACCAACCAAAAAAAATTAAGATAAATTTTAATTTTGAAAAACTTGTATAATTGGTAGGATAACTAGTTATTAATTATTACTAAAAAATTTATCCCCCATTTTACTACACAATGCCACCTAAATTTGGTCAAGTGCAATGGACCTCACCAAAACCATTAAACCTTCATTTAAAACCATTAAGTTATGATTAGTTCTAGACATTTTCATCATAATTCCACCTCACAATGAGGCATGATGGAATTTTGGTGGCATGAATATTTTTTAATAATTATTTATGAGTTTATGTCATTTGAAAAAAATTCATGGATATTGTTTCCATAGGTCTAAATGAAACTACTCCATGTGATAAATTACCTCGATTACTTAGATTGAGTTCACATTTTATGTATGTTTAATTGCTTATTTTTAATCATAATATATATTAACTCGAACATCAACGTATAAAATTAATAGTTTAGTACCCCAAGATCAAATGAAATTCATTCAAAAATCCATCAAGTGAATTTTACCAATTCATTTTAAAAATATATTACCAATAACCAAAGTCCATCAATTGTTGAACATAAGAGTCAAGCAACTTCAAATGGTTCATAGTATTATTGATTCATAAATTGAAAATTGAACACAATTCACACACATGCATGAAAGTCCTCTATCTAAAGCACTAAATTGTAATAGCTAGTTTTTCATTGCGGTGACACAAATGAAACATCTTTTTCTTTCTCTTCTTACCCATGTTGTGGTTTATTAATCCACATATGCCACCCATCATGCATGATCCCTAACAATCTCTTCAATTTTGCCCATATTTCAATCATCTAAAGGTGATCATATCATATAGTACAAATATACATGCATCTTTTCATTCATTTTAGTCCAAGTGTGATAAGGTTAATTGTTTTTCACACCTATTTGAACTTCATTTATCATTCAGCATTCTCATGCACAGATGCTTCACCCAAATGGCTTGCACAAAAATATAAGGTGTAACTTATTGAAAAACAATTTATTTAAATGTAAATAGGGTGCTTATAATTCATTATAAGTATATTTAAAATATATGAAAATACATTTACTATATACCTAGAATATATTCAAAATATGCCAATATTTCATAACAAGCTATACAATACCTTTCTATTTCAAATGCTTCTTAGAATATACAAACAATATTCATGTCTATGTGTTTCACATTGCCAATAATAACATAAATGTTGGACAACAACACACAAGCAACCACATTTTCATGTTCTGATTCAAGAATTTGTTTGACTGGCATATTCACAATTAGGGTACCATTTTTTCACCACAAGATTGAAGGACTTTGTTTTTGTTATCTTCCAGATACAAAATCAAAATGAAATAAATTTAAGTGAGAGATATTGGATAATTCAAATAATGATCATTTTCATGGTGATGGTGATTTTTCACATGTGTATGTAATTATGCATAAATACTTTGTTAAAAAACCAGAAATGTAAAAAATGAATACACAAGTTTTTATATACAATTTAACATGTTTCTTTACATGAAAATTTGCTATACATTATGTTGGCACTTGGGGCCACAAATTCTAAGCTTAGTGAATAGAAAAAATCAACCAAATGGAAAAAAGAAAATAATCATTTACTTACAGCCCTTTTAAAATGGACTTTATAGCCTTCAAAATTTTTATATCTTACATTATTTATGCAAATGCATTATATGAACATTGCCAAACATATATGTGTGCATTACTTATCCATGAAAGAAATTGAAGTCTATTTCATTATTTAATACATTATTTTTGATTTCTTCAAAACGAAAATTATAATCAAAACAAGGACTCAAATTGTTTAAAAAGACTCAAAAGGACATCAATATTATATCAAATCTATTCTTGGATTTTTTTATTAGATTAACATGAAATCATTATAGTTATAGTCATATACCAATTCATTATAATCATGAAATAATAAATGTAATAAAAATCCAAAATAGTCCTTTGTAATCCTTTTTCTGTTAGACCGTCCTTTTGGGTACCTTGACTGTGAATATGCCCTGACATCTTGTCCTCCCATCATGCATGAAACTTGAACATATGTTCTTATTGCATAAATCACATCAATTCATTTTCAACCCTAAACCTAAAACCTAACATCCAAGGAATGATATACATTGTTAGTTGCACTAATGACCAAACATGTCCAAAGGTGATGGGGGGAAAATAAATGGGTAAAATGGGAAGAAGTTGGATGAAATGTTTCCAACTTTGTAAAAGTCATATAGATTGTGATTATTGAAGCATATAGACATATGAATGCCATTCACTTTCAATGATTGTTGATGAATGGTTACTTGCCTTTTTCAAGCATAATTACGCTAAGAAATGCATTCAATAGTCCCACAGATGTGACAACTTGTACCTACACACACCAACCTATTACATTTATCAAAATATTTATAATGCCTTTTGACCTTGCCCACATTGCACACGTCTTTTTATCATGGGGATCTAGGTCACCACATTTGGATTAATCTTGTTAGGTTTACTTTTAAGCATGTTCCATTTGAACAACGTTACATACATGGCCCAACCAAGCTATTCCCCACAAGGACATCAAACTAATCACTTGACCATTTTCAATGATTTATTCATGAACACACATGCCCACTTCAAGCACAAGAATTTTGGCATGTGTCCATTTAGTAACCACATAAAAATAACAAAATTTGGCCACTACCAAATCTTCTTTTTGCATTTGTCTTAATAGTTGTAGTACCTTTTGCCTAAGTGCCTTTGTTTCACATGTCCCAATATCATGTTGGTCTAGATCACCACATTTTAAAATGACATCTTGTTGAACAATCTCCAAGGATGTGCCATGTTGGACCACATTTTGCATACATGCCAATCAAATTATTCCCCATATGGTGACACCTAAATTCCATCTATTTTCAAATCTTCTACCCATGAATATGTAACACCTACCCTCTTCAAATGTAATGATGTCATTAATAAATGCATTTAGTAGCTACACAAAAACAAAAGATTTGGTTACACCTTGTTGCACAAGGACTAACAATTTAACAACAACAACAACATTAAAATAAAACAACAATTGGAACACAATAACAACACTTGATCAACAAGATAAATGTACTACCACCGATATAGTAATAACAACAATGTTAAGAATTTTCTATTTCTTACATATTTACATCCTAGTTATTGCAAGTAAATTGGGGTAAGTTAACTTGGAACCAATTCCATTACGAACACAATTTTAAATATTTAATGTATGGGATACAGTCCTAAGTTGTGTGATTTCAAATCACATGAGGTGATTTGAAATTTAGAACATTGTGTTTTTTACTTTATAGGTAAATTTTTGGTGTTTGATGCAATTTTATTTTACATTCAATTTGTGTGATTTACATTGTGTTTTTTGGGCCGGATTTTTTTATTGTTGCAAGTGGGTTTCATTTTAGTTTGGATGTGTTGTACCATTCAAGATATTTTCATTTGATGTGTTGTTATGTGTGTTGACAATAATGGTTATAAATGCTAACATAGGAGTGTATGACAACAACACATGAAATATAATACAACATGAGCAATAATATTTGAACAACAACACAAGAACATCAACTAACTCTATGTTCCAAGGAAATCAATTGTTTCATCACCAACCCCATCCTAGGAACCAACTTGAATGAATAGGTGTACACATGAATTTAAAGTTTTCATATTTGAATGATGAAATAGCAAATGAAAATAATCAATGTCACATTCATCTTTGATCTAAAATAATTAAATTTGAATTTTCCCACACATTTGTTGGATATAATTTTCACACATACACTTGTGTGATGAAAAATGATGAACGTCAACCACTAAAACAAGGTTTTATGTCATTAAAACAAAAGCAAACTGACAAGGAGTGAAGGTAGCACATTTTGATTAAGTATTGCTTTTGGTGTATGAAAAATTGATCAAATGGTGTGCTTGGTGGGGGTGGATCAAATGGAACTTGTTGCCTAAGGTTGTAAATTTGAAAGGGAAGAAATTAGCAACAAGTGTAAATTTTATTATCTATCATATTGAATAAAATTGAAAATAATATGTAGATAAAAAATAGAACTTTTTTACATATGTTTTAATTTTGTTGAGACGATGAGTTTTTTTGTTGTGTATTATGCCTAAATTATTTAGTAGATTAAATCAACTTTCACATTTTTGTCAATTAACAAATATTTCATGTTTTGTATCATAATGTTCATATCAAGTTTTGGTGTGAAGTTCACTATTCAATCTTATAAGGTTTTGGTATGGGAATTTGGTCTACAATTCATTTGCATTGTAAAAGGCCTACATCAAATTTCATGAACAAAACAATTATGTGATTCATCTATTCTTAATAATATTTGATTATGTTTTTTTTTTGTATGGTTGGTAGAAGGCTTCAAACTTAGTTATGTGAAGTGTGGTTTGGTAGTTTGTTTAAATGTGGAAAGAATTATCTAAAGGTGTTGTTGGATATTATGGTGAAGATTGAGGGTGCATGTGCATTAAAACATATCAAGATGATGGAACTTGATATCACATGAGTTATGGTTAAAAAATTGTATACGTAACAATGTTTCATCTGAATTTGTTGGTTAGTCGTGACTGACCACATTGTCAACAAAATCATGTAAGCATGCAAAGTCTTTCAAATTTCAAGTATAGTGCCATATTCTAGGTCAACAAAGTTTTTCTAATTGTTAGTTGGTCAATAATTTGTGTGCAACAAAAAGGTGTAAAAATTAATTATTCAAAAATAATTTAGTGATGATTAGTGTGTTCATGGTTGTCAACACCATAACAACATTAACGTAAAGCATATTGGTTGATTTTCACTATGAGAAAAAGGGTGTTTTGCAATTGGACTTGCAACTTAGTTTTTGAATTGCAATGACCAATTGCAACTCACTGTATTTTTACACCCATGAGTGCTATAAGACAAGTTACATGAGTTGCAAAAGATGTAACTTAACATGTATACAATCTCATTATAATGCACCTCATTGCAATTGAGTTATAACTACTATGCAATTCCCTTATGACTACAACTATAATGTCACATTGACATCATTTTTCATCCATTCATCAAAATTTAACACATAGCACTATGAGGATGTTTTGGTGATTTTTTTTTTGAAATATTAATATCCATTGTGCATTATGATTATTCATTTTAAATGGTTTTAGATTATGACATGTGGCACAATAAGAAGTTGTGACATGGCATGCTAATTGAATTTTGGAAACAAATGTATACATGTATATATATGCATTAGTAGAATCTTCAAATATATAACTGAATTTATGACTAGTATTCTAGGCATAAATGACATATGTGAAGTCAATACTGATAATTTAATCATTGTTTAATTATTTTTTATTATTTTAAATTGGACCCAAAAATTTGGGGAACATTATTTTAAAAATTTATAATATTTATTATTATAGATTATGTATATATAATATAAATATTTATTTGAATTATTTTTAATTTCATTATATTTCATCCTATCAATTGTTGACACGTGTCATCACTTAAATTAAGTTTAAAACCTAATTTAAGTAAGTAAGTAGACCACCTAATCTACTTGTGTAACCTAGGTAGTTTAGGTATGTATGGAATATTCAATTAATATTCCAATGTTGACCACAACACATGTTATTTATGAAGTTTGATCCTTGGACCTTAAGGATGGAGTTTAACTCTTTTACCACCAAACCACCCACTTGTTGTGTAAGTAATTTAATGTTTAGTGTATTTAAATTGCATTTCATTCAAACATTACACAAAATTTCATATCTTATCTTAAACCTTTTTTTGGTTTAAAAATTTATATTATACAATTTTTCTTCCAATACATTTTAATTTTATTAATAACTTTTAATTTAGATGGATGAATCCATAGAATTTATCCACATAAAATATTTATTAATGGATCATAAATCAATTATATCGATATATATTAATTTTTAAAATATTAGTCATATTGAATATGAAAATGAAGTATAAATTTAATTTAAATATTTTAATAAAATTTGAATATTAATCAATTGATATTAAATTATTAAATAATTTTCTGAAATTATAATTTTTACTCATTTTTACCTAATCTAATATAGTTGTGTAATAATATTTTTTACATATGCAAGATAAATAAATTTATTTATATGCATATAATATAATAATTTAAATTTATGATAAAAAATTTAATGTAAAATTAAATTATATATTTCCCACATCTTACACATATAAAAAATTATTTATAATGTATCATAATTCTACCATTAAATTTTATTTTAGTGTATAATATTAATCAAAATCAATTCCTTACATGTTATAGTTTATTATGTCCATTTGTATTCATATTAAATTATTAATAGTCATTTTTGAATCAATTATAAAATAATTGTTTGACACATCATTTTTTCCACATCATCATCTATTAATTAATTAAATGCACCATTAATATATGACTACAATTTTTTTCACATAGAATTTGAAGTAATATTTTATGATTATAGTTAATTATGTAGTCATTTAAAACATTTAGTCATTAATTTTTTGGTTACAAAGGATATAATTCCTTCTAGTGATATATATATATATAAGTCGATACACAGCCCTAGGTAGGTATGTTGGTAGTTCCTACATACCAACCTACCTATTTACCTACCTATCTAGGTAGGAAGAAAAGTAGGACCTACTTATTTAAGTAGGCAAATAGGTACGAAGGTACAAACATAGGTGAATTAAGTAGTAGCCACATAAATTTATTAATATTGTTTTTTGTTTTGCATTTAGGGTTAAACTTTTATGAGCTCATCCCAACTTGACACATGTATTTCAATGTGAAAATGCAAAAAGAAACATTTTTAAATATATGGTTTATGAAATAAGATCTTGAAGACAAAACATATGGGTTAAATATATTAGTTGCACCCTAGTTGCAATTACAAACAAAAATGGAATTAAAACTACAAAAAGATTTCCCACATGTTTTGTGTTTGGTTTTAAATTTGTGATTAGTCTGAATTTGATAATTAATTATTTGACATAATTATTTGAAATTCAATTATTTGAATTGAATATATAATAATCAATTATTTAGATTGATTATTTGAATTAATTAATCAAATTTAAATAGCTAGTTAATTAGTGGATTTGAATATTTAATTATCAGATTTGAGATATAAAATTTAAAAATATATTTAAATTTGATTAATGAATTCATATGAATAGTTTATTATTGAATTTTGATTAATTAATTTGTAGTATTTAAGTATATTACATATTAATTAATAACTAATAAATTATTCACAGCTAGTGGCATAGTTGTGGTACAATAGTGGCACAAGAGTGGGTAACTAGTAGTACATTAATGGCCACTTAATGGAAACATAATGGGTAACCAATTGCACAAAAAAATTACATAGTTGAAAATTAAATATAAAGCTTGTACTTCATGGGAATGGGGACACATGGTGTAATTGCATGTATAAAAGTTGTTTAATGTGTAGCTCGATTTTAGTAGTCCTAACTTAATTGCACATTACAACTATAATGCAATTCTTCAAAAGGTCAAATGTAGTTGATTGCATGCATAAATATTGTGCATATATTAAAATTATTGAAAATGAAACACATTTAGAATTACGATGTAACTACCGAACAACTAATTTATTTTCTAATGTGAAAACTTATTTATTAAATCATCATATTTATAAGGTGTAGTTGTATAGGAGTTGCACTTTGAAAAACATAATTGCTATGGACTTGTACTTGAGTGGTTTTTGAACTTTAGATGTAGGGTAGTGTGGTTTATGCGGAGATGAATTTTCATAGTGTTTTTCTTAAATTTTAATCAAGATAATGTATAATTGAATTGCAAACAAATAAAATATTTGAAAGGTGATTGCATTATAATCATAATGTCTCATTTATATTACACTATTGTTTATTATTGATCAAACCAATCCCCAATCAATATGTGGACGACTATATATTCTATCCATTAAATAGATTTACTAAAAGTTCATTGAAATCCACATTTGTTACTAACATCCATTGGATGTCCACTAAAGTCCATTAATGAGATCAATTAAAAATCCATTAAAATACACATCCAATACAAGTGTTCACTAAATCTCCATTGAAATCACTAAAAAGATCCACTAAAAGTCCACAAGATTGACGTCCACTATTTTTTTTACATTTCTAATAAAATCCACAGGAAACCAAATAAATACATAAAATTTAAAATAAATCAAATATTTGAAAATTACTATTCATTGGTGTCCACCTTCAAATGGACACTAATGGAATTTAATGGACATGGGGTGGTGCATGGTGAAACCCCAATGGGCACCTTCCTAGGTGTTCCAATTCATTAGGGATTTCCTCTGAAACAGGCCCAAATCCATTCAAAAACCCCTTTTAGAGAATGTATGGTGCTTTGAGAACAAGCTTTGTAATAGGGTTATTGATATCCTACTCTTTATGTATAATTGGCAATTATTACCCAAAAAATATTGATAACCTTATCAATGTTTTAATCTTTTTTATTGATATTGATAACCTAATTAACACCCATTTTTTTCTTTAAAAAAATCTGACCTAATATTAATGAAATAAATTTAATAGTTGGCCAACATTAATTTCAACCAAATCCAAAAGGGCTATTAGGAACCACTTCCACCTATTAAGTGACAATTTATTTACAAAAAGTTTTCAATTTTTGAAAAAAAATGTTATGATGTTAAAGGCTGTATTAAAATTTGTTAATAAATGTCATTTTCAAAGTTTTTCAAGAAGTTGGAATAATGATCTTTCTATTTAAAAACACATTGGGTTACAATTGTTTCAATGTATTTTTCATTCATTATATTGATTTCAAAATTTTAGGATATGTATATTAATATATTAAAAATATCATTATATAAAAATAATTCCATTTATTTTTTCTACAATATTAGATGTATCAAAAAAAATAATGGTTATAACTATTTGTGTACATGTTATGAAAATTGCACCCTACCCCTCTCTGTTGGGTTTGGGGTTGACTTTTGTTTATATTGTGTTATTATATCTTTAGTGTGTGATTGCTATTTAATCTTTGTGGGGGTTGGGGGGAGCGGAGGGGATGGCGGGGGGCTTTCTTCTTAGTTTCAGTTAGGTCCTTCGCATAGGTGGTCATGGGTTCAACACTATCTCCGAGGAGACATGACATGCATAATCATTTTCTTTTGTTAAATGATAGATGTTTTTTCATCCAATAGACCAAGCATACGCTAAGAAGCACATGCCATTACATTGACACTTGTACACTTTGTAACAAGGTTGCCAATGTCCTCCCATTGGGGAGGGGGGAAGAGGGAGGGGGGAAGAGGGAGGGGGAGGGAGGGTCCTTGGGACCTAAGAGACATCTCGAATAGGACCTCAAGTAAGGATCTTTTGGTTTAGGTCCAATGACTTGTCTAGGATCAGGCTACGTTGGGGATGACCCAGGGAGGGTGCGAGAGATGACAGGCCTGGTCAGGAGACAACAAGGGATGTTGAGGGATGACCGTGGGAGGGTGCGAGAGATGACAAGGCATTGTGAGGAGGCAACAAGGGATGTTGAGGGATGACCGCGGGAGGGTGTGAGAGATAACAAGGCATGGTGAGGCGACAACAAGGGATGTTGAGGGATGCTAGGGTGGATGCTGAGGGACAACGAGGGACAATAAGGGGATGAGGGGGGGACAATGACGGATGCCAAGTAAACAGAGGGGGACGACAGGGGACACCAAGAGAAGAGGTGGGGGACGTCAGGGAATGAGGCATACAAAGGTTCATGCAAGACGAAAGTAAACACTTACTAGTACGCTGGCAACTAGCTGCCGGCAATGAAGCTGGGTGCCTCTCTCTGTGGAGTCTGTCTTTTGCGTGTGTCTCTCCCTCTTTCGCTCTCTAGAGTCTAGACTCTTTGAGATCTTCTAATTTATACCTTAAACCCAACTGAATGTCCTGTTATTAGTGAGTACATAGTTCCCAATTTGGCACTTCACTTACATTCTCCTCCACCATTCTCTCTGGTGACTGCATGATTAAGAAGGGAATTAAAAGCCAACGCACAAGTCATTAACTAACTAAGCACTGTACATTGGCGTCATGATAACTAACAAATCAGGTAGCTGGATTTGCAACGCCTTAACTAATTCAAATATTCGCTCAATCTGAAAAGTTTTCTGATCTTCGTCCAAATTTTGAAGCATATAACTTAATTATTGATAACCTAACATCCCGCAACTACAACTTAGTCCAACCTGTCAAGTCTTGGTTTGCTGCTGAGATAGGGGGCTGATGAACCCACCATATTTCTTTTTCTGTGTTGCTAACTCTAGCGAATCCGTAGAGAGATGAGGTGGGCAGGGCATGCATCCACACCCTTGCAGAATGGGAGACTTTCTGACCACATTACATAGTTGCCTTATTTTCTGATACATGGTAAAGCCTCAGGGTGGGGCATTTCCAAAATAAGGGGCCTAGGAGAAGGCAGCAACTGCCAAGTCCAGCCTCAGCTGTTGAGCTTTAATAAATGTAAATCCAGGCAAACATTATCATGAATCTAAACATCAGTAGACCAGTAGGGGTTGTGTTCTTACGTCTCCTCTTCAGTGTGAGAAGGATCTTAGGCCTACATGGTTTTTTCCCTTTTTTTTTGTTTGGTAGTATAATGCGCCTTCCAAATACACTAGGAAATGTCTGTGAGTACTTCACATCTAGGTGACTAGGAATAAGGTAGAATAGATAGGTTCATGGTTGAACACTTAATGTTTTAGAATTATTTTTTGGGGGTTTCCTTTGAAGTTCCAAGAGGTATCGTAAACCTTCATTTGATGCACTCATAATTGTGAAGATCGCCCAAATAAAAAGAAAAAAGAACAAAAGATGGGTCCTGAAATAAAGAAGATCAATGTTTGATGATGGGTGTGTTAAAATCACTTGTGATTTGGAGCTTAAAATCTTTGAATATTGTTTCATTGCTTTTAGAGTCAAAGAGGTTTTGTAGAGTTTCAATTGGTGCACCCCACAAGTTTTTAGATTACTCAAAATAGACAAGAAATGAGAAAGATATGGGGCTTCAAAAAGGGGGGGATTCTAAATTTTTTTTTCAAACATTTAATTTGGACAGCTCATCCTTTCCTTCTTTTGCATCTACTAGTGTTCATTGAGGTAATGTAAATCTTCACTTGACACATGAATTGTCATGAAAATTGTTCAAAATGGATAAGAAATGAGTAAGATATGAGTTGGTGGTTGATCAAAGTGTGTGTTCAGTGATGGGTGATTCTACCCTACTCCAACTTTGAATTGTATTCGTATACAAAACATGCAAAACAAATGAGAAGTTTGAAATGAATGCTCATCAAAGTTTTAGCCCCTGCAACCTAAAGCTACTTCCAAAATGAGAGATCGAAGCTAGAAGCTGATTCTTCTTGAAAGAATACATAGATTTTTGCAACTTTTGTAGCCTCATTTCAATGTCCATGGTTGAGCAAACATCATCTTGCTTGTCAACCTAGTGAATGCTAATTTATAGACACTGCCCAGAGTTCTTTTTTGGGGCCCTTCATTGTCCCTATGCATGTCACAATTCATAACAACATGCTAGCTATATCAGGAATTTGGAATTTGCATTTAATTTAAACCAATAAACATCTAGATTGCACAATGTGGAATTTGGAATGTGCATTTAATGTATATCAATAGCATGTAGATTGCACTATGTGGAATTTGGAATTTGCATTTAATGTGCATCAATGACATGTAGATTGCACCATGTGGAATTTGGAATTTGCATTCAATTAGCATTAACAACATCTAGATTGCGCAATGGTAGCTCCTTGAAGGAATCAATTATGTTAATCTCTTGGCTGGCAATGAATCTTTTTTCTACCGATTTTGAGAAAATCTTTCCCAAACCCAAGAAAAGAATGTTAATGATAATTGTCAGAGCTAGAATTTCCATGGCCCACACCCATTTACAATTCTTCCCAAAAAACTCAATTTTGACTTACATGCAAGGTTTTCTTTTCAATTTTGTGACATTCAAAATGTGATAAAAATTTCCAAAAAATAGCTATATTAGTCGAGTTTATTGTAAACAAACACATTTGTCAAAGATTTTCCTAATTGCTTACACGGCACTTAAAGGCTAAATTTTATATAAAAAGAATATTAATGTATGTCCATTTGTGTTGTTTGAACCTACCTCTCTTTACCTACCCACGTTTTGATATGAATAGGCACACACATTCTTTTGGAAAAATGATACTTTATAGATCGATTTATACTAACATCTCAAATTTCAATATCCTTAAAACTATTGGTCCACATAAAAAAGAAAATAGAGTTGAAGCACACACATTTGAAGAAATTTACATGAAAACAAAAGAACATGGTGACTCATTTCTTTAAAAAACAATATAATCCACAAAAAGTCCATTTTGTAGTGTTAAAATGATAATTTAATTTGGTAGCATTGATTTGATGCTAATAAAATCCACGTATGAAAAACAATAAAATCCACAATAATAGGAGTTGGAGAATATGCATTTGTGAAAAAAAATTGCAAATGGAGGAAAAATGACATCTTTAGAGACATGAAAATATGGTTCAATTTTGGTTATTCAAAAAAGATTAATTACAATAAAATTATGATTTTAGAAAAAAAGAATTTCACACAAACATTTAGTATTTCGCATTCATCATATTACTAAGTCATTAAATAAAATTTAGAATGAAAATCAATATGAAAATTTCAAATTTTTATTGTTTTACTCCATTGACCAATCCATATTTTTGAACTTCAAAAGTCCATTATTAAAAAAGGATGTAACATGTTTTTGTAATCAGCTTGTTAATTTAGAACCAAGTCCAATTGGTAATTTTTAAATTATATATTATTTTAGCAAACATTGAAACCAAATCAATTCTACAAAAACTTGAAAAATGTCACAAAAGTGACCCATTGGTTAGTGCATACACCCAAAACATATTTCAATACACAGATTTGATGAAAATTTGTAATACAACAAAAGAAAACAAACTTTAAACATACACAAATTTGTAGAATTCTAGATTTTAAAACAAACAAATCTGAATTTTTTTTCATTAAAACAAAAGAAAATAAAATTCAAGCACACACACAATCCTACACAAGTTGAAGAATTTTATAATAAACAAGAAGAAAAAAATTTGCAAGTAGACATATATATAGAAATTGTGTTATAAAACAAAAGGACACAACAAAACATAAGCATACATATATATATAAATTTGCATTAAACCAAAGGGACAAAACAAAGTCCAAATTGGGACAATCTTTTTTGAATTTGCAAAATATGTGAATAAAAATATAGAGTCCCATATATTGGTTGTTGGGTAGAAATTATAATTTAATTAGTTACATAATAGGATAATCTTTATTTTAAAAACCAAGGTCTAATTAATATAAGGTATGCATTATTTTCGAATAATTTGAAAAAAAATGTTATTAAATGTTTTAGGTATTAATTTTTTGTAGGTTCAATTAATAAGTTAGTAAGTGAATTAATAATCAAATGTGATGGAACATGAAATAAAATATCCCTTCACACTATCAATAGTTGAATCATTTTGAGAAATTTACATTTTAAATGAGTATTTTGCTTTGCCACCTCCCATAATCACATGATCTTAGCATGTTCAATTCCATTCTCATCATTCTTCATAACTTTCAATATTGAAATTAAGTTTAAAAATAAATATAGGATATTAAATTTCATGCAAAATAAATTTAAATAAATGGAAGGTAGTTTAAATATGTGCACATTAGATAAATTGGGTAGTAATAAGGTTTAGAAAAAAAGGTTCTTTAACATAATACCCCCAAACAATACTTTGTTTAACACAAGTAATTTGAAATTTGAACATTTAAGGCCATTTTAGATGAGGTCCAATGAAATGGAGCAATCTTATTGGATGAGAGCCACAAAAGATGGACCCAAAGATTAAAAAGTGGCAAATTGAGGTTAAATTTACATCACACCATTTTGGAAAGAAAATGAATTGGTTTGAACCAAAAAAAAAACTATAAAAGAGAGCTAAAGATTTGAAGAACAAAAATGTAAATTAGGTCCTATGCAAGGTCCAGCTCAAGGATTCAATTTGCTTCAAATGAGTTTGAATTGGTTCCTAGGAATTTGGACCTTGAACGCAATACAAAGTGAGCCTTAGTGTCCCCTTGAAAGTGGAGGTGAACACATTTGAAGATATTTTATTTCACATAAAAACAAACAATTGAATCTTGATAAACAACTGTGAACAAGGAAAAAAATTTAGTGAAAAAAGAAGCCATAAACCTTGAAAACAATGCCAAGAACAATATGACATTCTAGGGACATGAAATGCAACATGTTGGTGTGATTGCTTTGCTAACAGTATAGAGGCTCACTCATAAAGTTTGGTTTTGAAGTCCATCCTTGCAATGTTACTTGCTATGTGTAAGCTGCACATTGTATCATTATATACCATCATGTCATTGCAATGAAGACTATAAACTTCAAGTTGATCAATGTTGCAAAATGGATAGTATATTATTTGAATAAACTTGGATAGAAGTATGGTGTGCTAGACCAAAATGAATGTTACCCTAAACCCATAATGGACATAAAAATGAAATTTAAAAAAAAAATCAATTAGGAAGATTATGTTTTCATAAGTAATATTAAGAATTATGTGAAGCCAATGAGACCTAAGGCACAATGAATATCTAACAATTTTTTGTTCAACATAACTATGATTGAAAAGTAAATTAAAGAAAAAAAAACTCATATAAGGAAAAAAAAATGATTGAATCATTTTTTAAAAATTTATGAACTTTAAAAAATGATTATAACATGAAAGGGCTAATAACAAAGGGGTTGCAAAATTTGTGTATTCATGAATGGACTTTGCATTTGCCAAAATTGGTTCATTGCACCATATTTTCACCCAATCCTATCTTTGGGAAATCATTTTCATTTTTTCAAATAATGTGTAAGAAAAGAACTTATTGAAAATAACGTAATTTATAATTTACTTAAATATAAATAGGGTGCTTAAAACATATTAAGAAAATATAACAAAAATATATATTTTAAAATTTTATAATTTAATAATTAAAAAAAAAATTATTATTTCATAACATACCAAAAATTACCCTTTTTATTTCACATGTTTCATAAAAATATGAAAAGTGACTTCCTTAAGGTCTTATCCAATGGCCTAGTGCTCAAATGACATGTATACCTTGAGATGGAGGGTGCCAGGGTTCATTGGTTCTCCATTCCTAACTTTCTAATAGTCATGTGTTTTTTTATTGACTAAATGTTTGTCATTTTTCTATGGACCATTAAGAACCTGAACCAAGTATGAGGAGATGGACAAGGAATCATGAGCATGGATGACAAAAAGAACTTTTGAGTTGGAAATTGATGGTTTGATTTCTTTTGCGCACCGAGATTGGTATAGTTTCTCTGCATTGTGATAGGTGATGGGAGTGCAAATCAATGGCATGTGACCACCAATACATGCATCTATGTGTCAAAGATTTTCACCCATAGTGGAAAGCTTTCAATGATACCCATGAATGTATTTATAATTTTTTTAATATTTATTTAATTGTCCAAATCATTGGAAGAAAAATGATCTTTGGCAACATGTCATTTGCAACTATTAAAACTGTTGTTTGAAACTATTTTTGTTACTAAAATAATTACAAATGACAAATTTATTTTTAAAAAGTAAAATTTTCTTGTAATGAAATGAAATGAAAGTTGATTGTCAAAACACGTGTCACCATACCAAGAGAAATGTTTTTGACCAATTACAACACTTGCAAGAGTTACAAGTTCCCGAACTAATAATATAATGCAATTTGGGTCACAATTTGATGATCCCTGTTGCATGTAAGGGGGCAGGGCTCAATTTGTTGTTAAAAAAACACACACACACACACACACATATACATACATACAACCGCCCCGATACAACTAATGTTCCCAAACAAAACCCAGAAAAAAAGGTCCCAAGAAAGTCATGAAAAGTGCTAGTGAGAGCTACAGCACCGACCCGCATGGATGATTTTAATAGGTTACCCAATTTTACATGATAGTTATATGATATTAAATATGCAGACCAGGGCCTGCTGCCGTAGCGAAGGGGTTGTTGTTGTTGTTGATGCCGTAGTTCTCTTACTAGTACTTGTAAGTCAACATTGAAAAAAATTGTCAAAATTTGTGGAAAAAAAATCACCCATTGCACCAATACTACTACTACCACTACTACGGGTCGTCGCCGTAGTAGTTCAGTTCTCCCAAAGAGAACAAATCCAACTTTGACTTACTTACTTTCTTACAAGTGGATTTGGTTTTTTATTTCAATTTTGTGACATGTAAAAAATTGTGACAAAAGTTGCCTAACAAAAAAATAAGAAAACTTTAGTCAAATGAATAGTTTAAAATAATTTTATCTAAATTCTTTTGGTCAAAAAGGAACCCCCAAAAAAAAAAAAAAATTCAAAAAAAAAATCATTGCTAACTACCAGGCATTTTAAGGTGTTTAAAAAGCACACACAATCAGATAACACTGGTCCAAATCCAAACTGCCCGTTGCAGTAAAATCTTCCCATTAAAAGAAAAACCCAGAAAAAAGGTGGGCGGACTTCCAAAGTCATCAAAAGTTGTGGTGAGAAGCGATTTTATTTCATTTTATTTTAAATTTGGTCAAAATGCTAAAAATAAAAAGGGAATATACTCTGTTGCAACATTCCTGTTTTTTCTGAAAAGTTCACCAAATTTCAAATTTTTTACAAAAAGTTTTTTAATAAAAAAATAATTTTGTTACATTTAGACTCTGATTTTAGTTTGGTAGCATTTTTGAAACTAGTTTTAAAAATTATATAGAGTCATAAGTTCTATAAAAAAAACCTGTTTCCATTTAATGCTAAATCCCTCTTGGGATGTTGTTAGCCAATGAGGCAACATCATAAAATTGAAAATATATATATATATATATATATATTGCTTTTCCAGTGGTGAGAAGATGAATTTTTTTCCACAAATTTTGTCATTTCGTCATAAACAAAAAAAACAGAAAAGTTTGGAGATTAATTTTCTTTCCTATTTAAAAATTAGAATAGAATTTTCTTTTTTAAGGAAATAAAAAATCGCCTATTTTTTGATATCATTCCAAAATTGGAGATTTAAAAAAAAAAAAAAAAACCAACAACAAAAAAAACTGTAGAGAACTACACAAAAAACACCCCAACAAAATATTTTTTTTATACTTTTATTTTTTTTTTATAACAAAAAAAAAAAAAT
>Ga0116231_10008129_pt1 | contig 18605 bp, 19 predicted proteins | sample S1TSphgellanicum_2_FD_89695 | JGI IMG/M metagenome (GOLD analysis project Ga0116231, IMG submission 89695) | Host-associated microbial communities from peat moss isolated from Minnesota, USA - S1T2_Fd - Sphagnum magellanicum MG | ecosystem: Host-associated > Plants > Peat moss > Unclassified...
ACAACAACAACAACAACACTAAATGAAGTTTTTTGTTGTGTTTTATACTAGAATGGTGGTGGTGGTGGCGATTCTAGTTGTTCGAGACTAGATACTCCTGTCCATGCAGGGTGGATCGAGGGGCCCTCAAGGCCACCCCCAAGGCAATGCCTTTAATGCTTGATCTCTATTATATAGATAAAATGCTATTTTAAGGGATTAAAACTGAAGTCAACTCTAAGTGCTAAATTGGAAAAGCAAAAATAGGGGGAGGTAGATAGCCAAACTTTAATGCTAAAATAGGAATAAAACGGGAATTTTCTGTTGCAATATTCCCTTTTTTTCCTGAAAAAGTCCACAATTGTTTAAGGAAGGAAAAAAAATTGAAATTAAAATTTTAAGCCACAATTTTGGACTTTGATTTTTAATTTGATAGCATTTTAAAAACTAGTGCTTTTACTGTTAGACAAGGTCTAAATGTCACCATTTAATGCTAAGTCTCTCTTTGGACGGTAGCCAATGACACAACATCAGAATTTTTTTTAAAATATCATTGGTTGGAAACTGCAGCTTTATTTTTTCTGGCAAAATTTTCCCAGTCCTAAACATTGTTCCTACTTTGATGGTTTTACCATGCCATTGCAAAGCTCTAATGGAGGATTTCAGATGTGTCATATGCAATTGAACAGACATATTACTAGACAATAACCAGATGGAAGTAATCCCATGTCTTACAAACTACTACATTCTCCTGCATATTAATAACATACAAATCAAAGAACAAAATACCGTTTATACTGGCGGTTGTATGGTGCAAGAAAAAGAAGCTTAACCAACAATTAACTGAATTAGATGTGTTTACAGTACTTCCAAACTCCAAAACTCATTACTTTAGCCATGGAGTACACTGCTTTTGTTTTGTGGCTGAATTGCTTTTAATCAGAAATTCCATTGTCAAAATGGTCGACAGCTTTGCACCTTCAACTTATCTCTGCTTTGATGCACACCCCTGACCCAGTAACTAATTTGACATCTTATCATTCACTGCAATTAGGGGTTTGTGGATCTCAAAACAATGCAGCAAAGGGAGAACCAGCAATGGAAAATGCAATCAATTCCAAACTTGGGAGTTCGTGATACAGCTGTGTACCAAAAGCAACAGACGGTAGAAAACTACTTACATCAGGCAAAAGGAAGCATGAGAGACATGACCTGCACAGCTGAAAGCACATAGTCCAACTACCAAGCTTTCAACTAAACCCATTGGCATGTGGAATGTGAATCCTTGTACTAGGCAGAAAATAAGGAAGTTCGCTTAAGTCGCACAACATCAAACTTATAATCATATAACTAAGGAATTCAACTGTATGCAGAAGCTATCATGAACATTCATAGGGTTAGCAGTTCATTAAAATGAGATCTTGGACAGACCAGCCACCAACATTTGCCAGGGAAGGGCAACATTAAACGACTTGGAATCTGACAACTGTGTGAAGGCATGCTCCAACATGGGTACTGGTGTTGGTCTTCATTTAGTCATAATAATTCACTGCACACAAAATACAAAGCATCAGTCCAGTGACCAATTACCTGAAAACAAATGATCTGGAGCAACAGCTCTGCAGACCAGTTTACATATTGAAAGAAGCAATACTACCAATGGCAGGAACATGAGAACTGGACACAAACAAGACTCGGCTCTAAAGTTGGTTCAAACCTTATAATTTGTCTTCCATGGTTGTTCAAACCTGCCAATGTGTAGAGTGCAAGAGAAGCCAACACAACTGCCATAGGTGAAATGCTGTCATACCTCTGCTTCTTCAAGCCTTGTTGCATCCTCCCCCTTTGGCTGGCCCTCTCCTGTAGTCAAAACCACTACATTACATTGAGCCTTTACTCAACATGAAACCATGACATTGGTAAGAACAGGACAAGTCTCATAACATAAGAGCTTCTGCTACGAACAGCCTTCCACAGTCAAGAACTGAAACTCAAACTTCATTCTTGCCTCCATGAAGATGGAGACAATTTGAGCCAGGTGAACCACTGCTAAATATATTACAGCCATACTAACTATGTTACCAAACAAGGAAACCTGAATTGAGCTTTTGAACTTCACCTGCATCATCTTGCAGGTCTGAAGTCCAAAGGGTGAGGTTGTCTCTCAGCAGCTGCATAATTAGTGTGCTGTCTTTGTAAGACTCCTCACTCAAGGTATCAAGCTCTGCAATTGCTTCATCAAATGCTTGTTTTGCCAAGTGGCAAGCTCTGTGAATACATCAACCACCCAAACCACTTGATGACAACCCTGATCAATGTCTCATTAAGCTATTCACCAACATAAGGATTTCAATATAACTTTCAACCTAGAGAAATGAACCAAGGATGTGGATGCTAAGTGACTCACCGCTCAGGTGAATTGAGAATCTCATAGTAAAACACAGAGAAATTCAATGCAAGGCCCAGCCTAATAGGGTGTGTTGGTGCCAAGTCTGTGACAGCAGTGCTTGAAGCAGCCTACACAAAGTCCAGATGAGACAGCACATTAGAATTGCAAACCAATCTCTAAACCATGTAGAACCCGGACTGAAGCTCCCTCTAGTGATCAGCACACAAGAGTATATTGTGTAAGAAACGAGCAAGCACCACACTGATATCCTCCAACCATTATTGCATTTCAAGCACCCTTGAGAAAATGATATCCAAGCCCATCACTGTTCTCACATGCTTCTACTCCAAGAGGACTACAGTGGCATGATTTACAGCAAAACAATTGAATAAATACCTCATATGCTTTAAGAGACTGATCTGCAGCTTCTTTTCTTTCATTTCCTGTCTTGAACTCTGCCAAGTATCTGTAGTAGTCTCCCTTCCTGCAGTTCCAGATTATTTCAAGCTTATTTTTCAGCACAAGGTGGACAGAGGTTCACCAACTGCTATGCATCAGGTGCTGTTGAACATTCTCAGAAGTAATATGCATCACAACAGACTGATAACCCTGCTGAATTCTTTTATATAAGTATGGTAAAAGGATACTCATCATGTGGCCCCATCCTCAGATGATCATCAACAATTACCACCAATGCAAGGGGAAAGTAAGTAATGGATAAGCAGAAGCACCCGCATACATAGCATCCTACATTTGTAACTTTAAATTAAAAGGAAAATTACAATAAATTCACAATGCAGTGCACATGTATGGGCACACACAGGCTTTCACACATGACTTTCTACATCCAAACCAATATAATATTGATTTAAACACACTGGAGACACTGGATCGGAAGCTTCTCTGATGGCTCATGCAAAGCATGAGATCAACAAACAGTGCACCTTATAGGAGGAACACAGTGCACAGTGTGTGGCGGACAATGAACAGCAAGAAGGATTTACATATATTCATTTTAGTACAAGACTGGGACAGATTGCAGAAAAGAAGCATGTCGACAACCAACTTCACCAACTGCAAGAATGCATACATCTTGTAGTAGAAAACAGTTGATTCCCCTGTGCTGGAGGATGGAATTAAGTGTTGGTCAATGATGCTGAGAATGTCATTGCAAATCTTGGCCAGCTCCTCCTCCACCTTGTGGCGGTACTCCTTGATGCGTGTCACATTTTCCTCATTGCCCTTGCTCTCCTCTTTCTGCTCAATTGAAGACAAGATCCGCCATGAGGCTCTTCGAGCACCAATGACATTCTTGTATCCAACAGAGAGCAAGTTCCTTTCTTCAACAGTGAGCTCCACATCCAGCTTTGCAACTTTCTTCATGGCATCAACCATCTCTGAGGAGACACATTACCTGAAAATTAAAAAACTCCCCGCACTCACACAGAGAGATGACATTGATAAAAAAACATATCACTATAACAAAGAAAGATGTAACAAGTTTTTAGATCAACCAATTGATCAAGCCTAGACCTACAATTCCAGTCAGCTTCCCAAAGAACACATCACCAAACTTCTTGCAACTGCGACAGACAGAGTCACAAAGACCTGGAGCTGAGGATAAGTAAGTAGTGCAAAACGTCCAAATGTTAGGCAGCACATCACATCTGCAGAATAAAAAAAATTACATCCTTTCTATGCTTTTCTACATGAAGAAAGCAAAAGAATGTAGACCGCCCTGGCCCTCATGCAATAACATACAGAAAACCCTAAGGAGGTGACATCTAATAAGACTTCCTGCCAGGCGTCCCCTAAGAAATCTCTACCCGGCATGAACCATAGAGTCAATTAACGATGATCACTTCCAAGTCTCTTGAAGAAAACGGCAAAGAATCGCTCACGACATCCACAATAGTGCAAAACGGCCGGAATAAAAACACTTTTATGACAACTAAGGGCAAACCACTAACCATCGTAGCGCTCCGCCTGCTCTGAGAGCTTGGCCAAGTAGATATAGCGCTCCCTCTCCTTCTCCGTTCCCATAACGTCTTTTCTGGTCGCTGAGAAATCCTCACTGGCGCAAGAAACTCAAAGCGCAGGCAAATGCGAACCGATCGCTACGGGAAAGAAAACACACCCCTCCCGTCAGAGACCACGATCCAAGGAGCAAGCGAAGAAACGAAAACGTCGCGTGAGAGGAGAGGTCGACGAGAAGAGATTCAGGAAACCCTATAAGAGAGATCGACGGAGGGGGGAGGCATCAATACAACGTGGCGTATTTCAGGTCCTTGGATAGTGTGATTCCACCCACGAGCGATTCCGGTACTTGTAGGTTTTCTTATACTTTCCGGGTGTCTCGTAGAATACAGGGTATATACAATTACCCATGAGGGGGCATCTCAAGACTTAGTGTAGAGTAAAGCCCTAGGACCTGTCCTAGCCCCGGTCCTAAAGCCTTGGTCCTAGGGCTTTCCACAAGTGTAAAGATTGAGCAGTTTCCTTATTTCCTTTGTTGGCGTTGTCTACCAAGGCAAGGATATTGTGTTTAGATTCATTATAGAGTAAAGTAGCTTAAGGGATTTTGGCCCCTAGGTAATAGATCTATTTCTATATTAGGATTTTTGAAAGATGATATTTTGGCTTGTGTTGAAACTTGAGATAAGTTACAGAGTTATAATATCTTGAAGGATTTTGGTTTCTTTTAGAGGATTTTTTGAAGATTATATTTTTGCATGGTGAAGTATTTGAGTTTCCATAATTGTTCTTTTGCCTTATTTTTAACATAAATGGCAAGGCCACAGTGTGACACACCCCTTGTTTAAGTTCTTTAGTCCACAAGAGATGAAAGGCCAGATGAAAGAGTGCTAAGGTTTTCTTATTAGTTTTTTTCTTTAGTTCTTGTATTGGTTTTTTTATTTAGTTCATTTACCGATGAAAGGACGACAGATTGAAGGACAGTGCATTAAAAAGGGTCTTTAGTTTCTGTACCCAATGGAAGGATGACAAGATGAAGCACAGGGAGGAAGTGGACGCCAAGGGAATTATGAATAGGAGAAGGGTCGGAAAATAGACCCTTTCAGATTTGAGATCGCGGCCTAAGGCCGATAGGGCGAGGGAACGGGTCAAAAATTGGGGAGGGCCTATTTTCAGACCCTTCACTTCTGGAAAGAAAGGGGCTGGTTTTCCTGTTGTCTTTCAAATGGCTTTCTGCCGTATGCATCATACTTACAAAAGGCGGCAGAAAAGGAAAAAACACTTAGATGAAAAAAATCAGAACTGTTCCCTTCTGAAATCCCAAAGGCCCAGTTGACAGGCTGTACTGGGCGTTCTGGATTTCGAAAGGTACAATGAGAAATTGGGCCAAGGCGGATTGACATCATTGGGAGATCATGGTAAAACCCCAAAACCCATTTAAATAATATTTTAAATATTTATAAATTCATCTCCATACTCTAAGCCGGGGTCCCTGAGTCCAAATCTATAATTTTTGGGGCCTAATATGGCCATTTAAATGGGTTTTGGGGTTTTTTTACCATGATCCCAATGTGGGGGTCCATTTGCCCCTGGCAGAAAAATTGGGGCTGGGGGGAGTACAAAAAATACACTAAGGAAATCTGGCAATTTTTTACAATTTTGTAATTTTCAGTCAACTTGGTCAATTGGAGTCAAAAAGAAAAATTTCTCGCCATCAATGCAGGAGAGAAATTCTTGTTTATAAAGCCCTACCCCATTTTAGTGAAAGAAAAGGGGTGAAGTTTGAGCACCTCCTGATCAACAAAAATCCCCCAAGCCAGTTTCAGGGCCTTGGCTTGTTTGAGCCTTATTGACATCTTCATGTGCACTAGTTTCAATTATTTTGAGTTTTTTCATTTAGGGGTCTGCTAAATGAGAGTTATTGTGAAATTTTATTATTTTGGAGTGCATAAAGGGTAATGACTTACCCATGGAGCTTTTTAGTTTATTATGTCAAGTTTGGTGTTATTAACACAGTTAGGAGGCAGGGGTAATAGTTTTATCCATCTATCTATGAAGAAAGGTTGTTTGTTTGTTTTGTTTGTACTTATGAGATCCACCAAATCAAATCAAGATGCTTCAGATTGTGTTCTTGGTGTCTTTTGAAAGCTCTCAGTGAGGAGGTGTGCATGGGCTTGGTTCGATGATGTTTTGACTTGCGCTGCAAAAGTTCTTGAATATCAAATGAGTTTGTCACTGAAAATTAAATTAAATTGTAGCTGAAATTTTCAGAGAAATTGGAATGTGCCTTTGGTGTTGTTGGAAAGATCTTGATGAGCGGGATTTAATGAAATTCATTTTGTGAAATTTGGATTCAAAATGTGAGAGATATTGATTTTAAAGTGATTTCTGCCGCTGAAAATTCAAATAAATTCCAAAAATCAGGTTTTGGAAGGGAAAATCAGTTGAGGAAGTGGTCAAACTCGAAGGCTTACCATTCAATTCAAGCATGATTTCCTTTAATAATGGGTTCACACTTGGGCCAACAGCACAGGCCACACTAGTCTATCTATGAAGGAAGGTAGTTTGTTTGTTTTGTAGGTAGGAGATCCACCGGACTGGGATGCTTCAGATCATGTTCTTGGTGTCTTTGAAAGCTCTTGACTAGGAGGGGTGCATGGGCTTGGTCCATTGACATTTCGATTTGCGGTGCAAAAGTTCTTGAATATTGAATGATTTGTTCACTGAAAATTTCAAAGCCTTTAGTGTTGTTGGAATGATCTTGATGAGATTTAATGGAATTGATTTGGTAAGATTTGGATTCAAAATGTGGGAGATCTTGATTTTTAAGTGACTTCTACCACTGAAAATTCAGATAAATTCCAAAAAACCAGGTTTTGGAAGGAAAAATCAGCTGAAGACATGGTAACAATTGGGCCAAGGGCACAAGCCACACTAGTCCATCTATGAAGGAAGGTAGTTTGTTTTGTTTTGTAGTTATGAGATTCACTGAATCCGGTAGTGGAGGTGGATTTCTGGTTAGAGGAGGCACAGGTGTGCGTTTTGGTGTTCCTTGGTCATGTTCTCCTTGGAACCCGTGGCACCCACCATGGTATCCACCACTGGCACCCGCTACCCCTATGGCTCCTTCATCAAGGAAAGCATTGTCATATCCAATTTATTCTACTAGGACAAATCCAAATGTTCATGTTCAAATGTTTTGAAAAGTAATTTAGGCTAATGGTGAAAAGCAGGACATTGACATAGTGAACCTATTTTGTTTCACCTTAAGAAATGCAATTTCGAAATGGGGCAAAAAATTTATGTAGTTTCATCCAGGTTGCACTTTTCTAGAGTTGGAAGCTACATTTATAAACAATATCGCACCATTCAAAACGATGAACAGGTTTACATGGCTCTTAGAATCATTAAATAGGACAATGACAAAAAAAAGTTTCAAGTTTACTATGAACATATCTTCAAACTTGCCAATTGTCTTCAACATAAGGCGAATGACATCTTATTGACAACCTTTTTCCAAACTAAGTTGGTCCCCTACTTGCAAATCACAATTGTAGGAATGAAACATGACGCCTTATTTGAGCATAAGGAATCTACAATCACTTGTGAAGAGACCATGGCAAATGCAAGGGAGTATCGAAAATTGTTAAAACCACAAAAAAAACTAAAGAAAGCACTAGACCACATTCAGATCGAAAAGATGTGCAATTTCTATCATTAACCAGGGTATTTGAAGGAGCATTGTCATTTGAACCCAAAAAATCTTGACAAAAAATTGAAGGACAAAAAAATAAATTAATAAACAATTTTTTTCCTTAAGCAACGCGAGGAATGAATGGAAACCACGGGAAACAAGGAAAATAAAATCAAGGAAATTCCCTTGTTTACCATTGCTTTGTACGCAATTCACTATAGCATAAGATATATGACTACCCACATAAATTAGCTACATAAGAAATGTTCCAAAACAAAGTCTCCCATGCAAAACTGAAAAAGGATGAAGTCATTATCAACATGGTCTTAGTTATCGAAATAAGGAACTAAAACCCAAGATTGGTGCTACAATTGGAAAAGGAACCATAGAAGACCAAGACTATGGATAATTGGGAGAAGGAGGAGTAGTTGTAAAAAAACCTTCAATTCAGTGATCCAATAACTACAAACACTAGAATCCACAAATGGAAGGATTTCCAAGGAGCCAACAGCAGATGTAGAAGCCATCTGGATTATTGAAAACTGAAATCAATTTTGGCAATAATGGAACAATTACCGAAAAAACAAAGCATGTTTTAGGAAATCAATCAATAATTACTAAATAATAAACATACTCCAACCCTTGGTCAATTTATGCATTTGGCCCCTAATTTAAAACAATAGGAATTAATTTAATATCAAATGAACAAGTAGAACGAAATCCAATGATAATTTGTGCATAGCAAAAAGGACATAACATGAGAAAATAAGGTCGTAGTAATTCAAAATACATAGGAATCTTCTAATGTTTCATCATAAAATAATAATCCATCAATGATGCAGCCGGAAAGATGTGGTTTTTAAAGTGTCACCAAGCAGTAAACCAACCCATCTTCAAGCTCCACCTTCTAAAGTAAGGTCACTCGTTATAGATCTTCACATGGCAGTAATTTTGGTGCATGTAGGAAAAAACATAGTGGAGGATGTTCTATTGGATGGGGGGTTAGGTGTTAACAATATCACCGAGGATTTGAAAAAAAAATTATGATTAGCTATCCTAAAACCTGCACCTTATACCCTTAGGATGGTACACAAGACCTTAACCAAACCCATAGGGTTAATTTGAGACTTGAAAATCCATATCCATGGTATTCCATATGTTGTCACTTTCATAGTGATGAAAAATAACATATTGGACACCAATTACTCCATGTTGTTGGGTCGCCCATGGCCACGAGATGCCAAAGTCACACACGATTGGGGGAACAACCTCATAAACATTGAAGGTAATGGAACAGTCCACACCATAGCGATAACAAAGCATTTAGATAGCTACACCAAATGCCCATAAGTTTTACTTTGTTACGATTTTGTTAACATAATCATAGATGAGGAGGAAGATGTGTTGTTAGCGGGGGAACCGGATTTGTTTGCAATCGACACAATCATTTTACCAGAGCCAGAAGTCTTGGCAATGATGTTTGATACAAAAATCAATATTGATACAAAAACCAGTACTAATGCAGAAATTAGTACTGATGCAAAAATTGGTAATACTAATGCCAAACCAGTAATGATGCCAAAACCGATAATGATGCCAAAATCAGTATTGATATGAAATTTGATATCAACGAATCAGTTGTTGGTTCTCCACACACACTAGGCGAAAATTTGGTAAACATTATGTTAGCTTGAATCAAAGTGTAGGACATGAAAATGGCAAAATGGAATCTATTAAAAGAAATCCAAATTCGGCCATTTAATTTGGGTATTCTTGACAAATTGCAAATGGTGAAACTAAACATTCATTTGGACCCTTTTATGGCAAATGCAACAGAACAATTGTTGAAAGAGTACAAAGACATCTTTGCATGGACGTACAAGGATTTGAGAAGTATTCCACCGCATTTAACAAAACATTGAATTCATACCAATACACAATGCACATGCATCACATCAAACATGGTATGGATGAATCTAAACTATGTTATGGTCATGAAATAGAATGTGGACAAGCTATTAATTGCAAGATTCATCACCTTAGTGGAGGAAGCAATTTGGCTCTCTCCCACTGTGGTGGTACCACAAAAGAATGGGAAGTTTCGAATATGCGTGGACTTCTAAAAATTGAATGTTACCACAAAAAAATATCTTTATCCTTTACCTTTTACGAAGGAAGTATTAGACATGGTGGCAATACATGAAGTTTATTTGTTTATAAATGATTTTTCAGGCTATCATTAGATAATGATCACCCCAAAAAAGATGAATAAAACTTATGCATCCCCAAGCTCCTTTATGGACTCATATGCAAGTCAAAAGAAGAAGACAACGGAAGGAAAAAGAATTGGGGCACGCTCCCTGGTTCGTAGCATTTCGGGGGTAAAGGGGCATGTTAGAGTTCCGGGATGGGACTAGGAAGATCGAGAAGCAAGTCACTTATTCACACGGACCTGCACAAACCAAACAACAGGTTGGTTAATGTGTAATTAGAACCCTTTGGTGTTCAGACAAACCACGGGCAAACACGAATTCACAAGACTCACCACGGCCCGGACTTGGGGGAAGCCACCACCTTCCCCCTTATAGTATACTCTATGCCTAGCCATAGGACTAACACCCAAATGTCATTTTGTCCCAAGACTCCCAAGTGGGAGTCCCAAAATTCCCAAAGTTGGGACTCATGCAACTTTGGGGGCCCATAACTTTGTATGGAGACATTTGATTGAAATGAGATCTCAAGCAAAGTTATAGCCTTGTTGAGAGCTTTCCAATGGTATATCATACGCCACTTGAAAGTAAGGAAATCTGGTCCATTCTTGACTTTTAGTGGTCAAAGGTCAAATTGCCAATTTGACTCCTTGCCTTTCTTTTGGCCATAACTTGTGTTTGAAGTGTCCAAATGAATCATGGGGGTCCATTTTAAAGATGTAAGTTCCAAGAACTTTCTAATGATATAAGGAATTCTTCAATCCAATGAGTTTTAACCCCTGAAATTACCCTTTGAAGATTTAAAAGTCCATTGGGATTCCAACTCCCAAAGTGGGAACTTACTTGGGAGTGTGAAGGTTCATTCCTTCAACTTTCTTGCACTCCCGGGAGCATGAAATGTGACTCCCGAGTTCACTCTTGGCCTACACCTTCGCAAGCCCTTGCCTTGGTCGCGAGCCCAAGGCTAAAATTTGAAAAATATTCCAATGCATTTAACAAAACATCGAATTCATACCAATATACCTACATCACATCAAACATGGTATTAGATGAATCTAAATTATGTTATGGTCATGAAATAAGATTTGGACAAGCTGTTAGTTGTAAGATTCAACACCCCCATGGAGGAATCAATTTAGATTTCTCCCATTGTGGTGGTACTACAAAAAAACAGAAAGTTTCAAATATGCGTGGATTTCTAAAAATTGAATGCTACTACAAAAAAAGATCCTTATCCTTTACCTTTTATAGAAGAAGTATCAGACATGGTGGCAATACATGAAGTCTATTTGTTTATAAATGATTTTTCAGGTTATCATTAAATAATGATCGCCCCAGAAAACATGAATAAAACTACCTTCATCATAGATTGGGGAACATTTGTTTGGATAGGCATGCCTTTTGTATTGAAGAATGTTCCACCAACTTATTTGTGAACAATGAATATCGCATTTTGTGAATGGGGTGTTCATGAAATTATTTTTGGATGATTTTAGTGTATTTAGTGACCTCAAAATGCACCTTGCCAAATTTAGTTGTGTTTTGAAAAATGCCTTGAATTTATATCAGTTTGACTCTAGAAAAATGCATGATTTTGGTTACTTAGGGGCCATACTTGGGTACATGGTCTCCAAGGCAAGAAAACTATTTGATTTGAAAAAAAATTTAACAATCATGAATATGCCCACACCAAAAACACCTAAGGACATATATGTTTTCAATGGGATGGCCCGGTCCTATTGATGTTTTATCAAGAACTTTTCTTTAATCATGGCCCCCATCACAAAACTCTTATGCAAAAAAAAGGTGTTTGCATGGACTATTGAATGTTAGGAAGTGTGGGAGGCCATAAAATAGAAGTATTTAGATGCACTGATCATAATAGCACCCAAATGGGACATGGAGTTTCACGTTCACACAAACACGTCAAATCTTGCAATCATGGCATGATAATTCAAAATCCTAACAAAAAATGTGATCAACCAATTACATATGCCTCCAAACTCTTAAATAATGCAAAGAAAAACTACACCGCCACCAAAAGAAAAACACTTGCCATGGTTTATGCTTTGCATAAATTCAAACATTATTTACTAGAAAATAAGTTTGTTTTTTATGTTGACCACATGGCATTGTTGTACCTCATAAAAAAGCCTCAACTATCAAGATGAATCGCTAGGTGGCTGTTATTATTCCTAGAATATGATTGTTCGGTGGTGTACAAACTAGGGCATTCTCATTTAATGGTGGACACTCTCTCACAACTCCCTAATGTTACCAAGAATCTAAGGTACCTAATAGGACTACTAAAACATCATTGTTTTTACTTCAACCATAATGGCTATAAGAAATGCATACGTACATCTCTACCAAAAAATTTCTAGAGGGATATTCCATGGAATAACGGAAGAAATTAGTGTTGAAGCCATTCCCCTTTATTATCCTCAAAGGGAAATTGTGCAAACAAAGGCAAGATCAAATTTTGTGTTGATGTTTGCATGATGATGAGATTTCAATAATTCTATGGGAGATACACAAAGGAGTTGGTAATGAACATTTTTTGACGGACATCACAACCCAAAATGTGCTAAATGCCAAGTATTGGTGGCCAACTCTACACAAGGATGCACGACAACATTATCAATCCTATGATGTTTGTCAATGAACCGGAAATCTTTTACATACCCCAATGGTGAAATTGATCACCATGCTCTCAACTAAACCGTTCATGAAATGGGGTTTGGACTTCATTGGCATGATTATTCACATGACAACAAATACATTTTAGTTATTACCAATTATGCAACCAAGTGGGTGGAGGCAAAGGCAATAAAGACCAACACAGTTACAATCACAACTCAATTCATTTATGAATTCATTCTAACTAGGTTTGGTTGCCCCTTCACTTTGGTTAATGACCAAGGTACCCATTTTATCAATGAGGCCATTGAAATCTTTACCATTCATTTTATGTTTCAGCACACTAGCTTTACAACTTACTATCCTCAAGGAAACAGTCAAATAGAATTTACCAATAAGGTTATTGAACTACTATTGATTAAGTTAATCAATGAAAATCGCACAGATTAAGACAAACATCTCCACACTAGTTTATTTACCTATAAAACAACTTTCAAAATGGGCATAGGTAATATTCCTTTTCAATTGGAGTATGTATTACATGCTCTAATGTTTACCGAATACTTGTTACCTATGACCAATTTTACAACATTTAAGGATTTCACCATGACAAAGGTACTTAATACCTATTGTCAAAGTTAAAGAAGTTGGAGGAATCCCAAACACTTGAAATAAAAACCACAAGCAAGTGACCATGTGCTTTGGTTTCCAAAAACACGAAAAGAACACATAGGCAAGTTCAAACAACGCTAGTTTGGACCATATAAGATTTAGTATTGTTTACCAAACAATATAACACTTATAAGGGTTATGAACAAATTTGATCCCCACCCCATCCTAGTCAACATTAACAAACTAAAACCCTACCGATTTTAAAACACAATTACTTCTAATGGACTAGAATCAACAGTTGAAAAGGAAAGGGACACAGTCAATACTGAAATGGGGTTCCACATTGCAACCTTAGAAAATGCACAAGGTATAAGCAAAAAAATTCATTCTTAATGGACAAAATTGAAATTCAAGAGCCATGACCTGGAACCAAAAACTAACATTTGGTAGTTAGAACTAAAATTAGAAACACGTTGATTCGAATCGAAAATGGGGAAGATCCAATTGGTACCGAAATTCCGACCATAGGGTCCAAAACCAAAAACGAAGAAGACCCAATTGGTAGCAAAATCTCGATGATAGGGTCCAAAACCAAAACTAAATTACCAATTGAAAATCTATGTTCCATCGAAATTTTTGCCTTAACTGAAATCACAAAGTCAATGAATATTGGTCAATTCTAGATCCAAAATATCCAACAACTAATTCCCCATCAACAGAATTAATTGTGGATGGGAAATTGTTGGATGAAAGTAGAACGTGTTTTCTTATATCCATTGGCACCCTTTGCCTTTTCATTGAAATAATATCCAATGAAAAAAAACATGTAGAAGGCATCAGTTAATCGATGCCATGTTTTAGCAACAACTCGTTTTTGGAATTTAATGAAGAGGTACAATGCATCACCCGAATTAGTATTCAAAAATCGATACTACGTTTCATAAACAATGTAGTTATCTTCAGAAATAACTCAATTGGCCCACTAAGTATAAATGTAGGACCCTCTTTCCCATTTCACCCTTTGAATTTTCATTTTTCTCATTCTTCTCGAATAGCTCTTCAAGTGCAAAAACTCGATAGTTCGACCCAAATTTTTGTTTTTGGCAAGATGAGAAAGGGAATGAGCAAGGAAGAAGTAGAAACACTTACATAGCTAGGCAAGGATAGGCGAAAATTTGCTATATAATAGAAAGAGGAAGAGGATGGAACCAAAATGGAAATCAAACTAAAAAATGAGAGGAGGAAAATTATGAGTTTTTCTGGTGGCGGTAGGTTGATGTTTAATCAAATGGACAAGTTTCAACATTGGGTAGCTAGTAAGAATGTAATGTGGGCAAAGATGATAGGGCTTTCTAGTTTGACAACCTTGAAGTTTACACCCATTAGGCATCCAATGGTAAAGGAATTTTTATAGTCAATAGTTTGGTTGAACGTGAACACCATAAAATTTGTGGTGCAAGGGGTTCCAATAATCATTACTGAGAATCATGTCGTGGAGATGTTATGTCTACCACAAACCAAAATCACTAAGCTATCGGCAATAAATTTTGGAAAGGTGTCAAATATGACGCGCCCCCAAGCTCCTTGATAAACTCAAAGGTGAATCTGAAGTGAAAACAACGGAAGAGCAAGGAGTTAAAGCATGTTCCCTGGCTCGTAGCACTTTAGGGGTAGAGGAGCATGCTGGAACTCCGAGATGGGACTAGAAAGAATGACAAACAACTAATCACTCACACAAACCTACACAAAACCAAACAACAAGTTGGTTAGTGCATAGTTGGAGCACTCTTGGTGCTAGGACGAATCACAAGCAAACTCGAACTCATAAGACTCACCATGGCCTGAACTTGGGGGAAGCCACCACCTTCCCCCTTATAGTATATTTTGTGCCTCTCCACGAGGCCCACATCTAAATAACGTTCTGTCCTAGGACTCCCAAATGAGAGTTTCGAAATTCCCAAAGTTGGGACTTTTGCAACTTTGGGGCCCTATAACTTTGTGTGCAGACCTGCGATTGAGTGTAAAATAAAGCAAAGTTGTAGCCCTCGTTGAGAACTTTCCAATGGTATGTCGCACGCCACCTACACACAAGGAAATCATATCAATTCCTAACTTTTAGTGGTTGGGAGTCAAATTGCCAATTTGACTCCCGACCTTTCTTTTGGCCATAACTTGTGTTTCAGATGTCCAAATGGGTCATGTGAGCCCATTATAAACATCTACGTTTCAATAGCTTTTCAATGATATAAATAACTCTTCAATCCAATGGGTCTTGACCCCTGCAACCACTCCTTGAAGATTTGGGAGCCCATTAAGACTCCAACTCCCCTAATGGGAGCTCATTTGGGAGGGTGAGGGTTCATTTCTCACACTCTCCTACATTCCCGAAAGTATAAGATCTGCCTCCCAGGCCTCCCTCTTGTCCGGCACTCTTGCAAACATGCCTTGGTCACGAGCCCAAGGCTAGGATTGTTATAAAATATGTGCTTACAAATGGCACCCTTAAATGCATTTGTGCAAAAAGAGGTGGGGGGGGGGAATTTCCCAACTCAAGGGAAAGTATGCAGTTAAATTTTTTACGTTAATTCAAGCAATTTGGCTCAAAGGGACTCAGGGGACATATGTCAACAAGAAGCTTATGCTTTTAATGGCCCTGGCTGAACCCCAAAAACTAATGAACTAGGCTCATGTGGCATTTTGTAATTCACATTCCAAATTATAGGATTTGACCATTACATTCAAACAGAAATAAGAAGATTTTAGCATGGAGATAAAATTTAATGGAGTGCAAGTGCTAGACATGATCCTTTGACATTAGTTTCTGATCAACTAGAACTTCCAACTACCAAAATCCGAAGATGACACTACTAGAAATCATGTTGTTTGCAATGAATCATTATGCAACTAACATGCAATTAGTTATCATTTACAACTATCTCGGTCATGTTTGCAACTATAAATTTGGTATTGTATAATTTTTCAACCATACAATTGTGTGTGCAACTAACGTGCAACTAAATGTGTACAACATGGACGTGTGTCATAAAAATGATGGCTTAAACTTATACATACTTAAATTATTATACTTAATATATCTACATAGGCTATGTATAATAATATTATGTGCCTCTAGTACTAAGGTTAACCACATGCTAACTTATGCTAACTTAAACTAACCTAAGCTAAAATAACCATGGCTAGGCTAACCTAGGCTAAATAAACTAAAAAGTTAAACTAACCATGGCTAAATTAAATTAAGCTAAAATTAACCATGGCTAAATTTATTAGGCTAAACTAATTATGGCTAAATTAAATTAGGCCAAATAATTATGGATAAATTATTTATGGTTAAAATAAATAAAACTATATTATTTATGGTTAAAATACATATGGCCAAATTAAATTAGGCCAAACTAATTGTGGCTAAATTAAGTTAGGCTAAATTATTATGGCTTAAAATATATGGCTAAATTAAATTAAGCCAAATTAATTATGGCTAAATTAAATTGAGCCAAACCAATTATGGCTACATTAAATTAGGCTAAAATATTTATGGCTAAACTAAATTAAGCTAAAACTAAAAATGGCTAAATTAATTATGGTTAAACTAAAATATACTAAATTAAATTAAGTTAAACTAAATCATGGTTTAAATATATATTACAAGTTTTTAAATTTTATTTGTCAAAAAAATCTAAATATTTGTTTTGGCAAATGAAACTCTTTTATTTTATTTTATTTGGAATCTTTTTCAGAAATTGTAAATTTGATTAAACAAAAACATTATTCAAAATAAATCAATATGATAATATTATAATTTATTATAATTATTCATAATTATCAATTTTTTATAATTAATGATAATCAATTTTATATATATATATATATATATATATAATATCAATAGGTATTATATATTTAAATTTTACTATTTATGTTAAAATATTAATGTAAATAGGCTACACGAATTAACCTCCAAGTACACAAACATCTTAAGGTAATTACTAGTTTAAACTATATAATAATGTTTAAATCATATTTTCATTGAGTAATCATAATTATTAAAAATATTCTACAATCATCTTTGAAGTGCTAAAAAGGAGTAATGAAAAATTAACAAGAAGAATAAGTTTTCCAAGTTACAAAACGTTTTTTTTTTTCTTTTCTTTGGAACCCTCCTACTTTCAAACCTCATAACTTTCTTATTTCTTATTCATTTTAAACGATTTAAAATGCTATAGGAGCGCCATCTGAAGTTCTACAAAAAAAATTTGAACTTTAATAGCAAAAAAAACATAAAAGGAACTTTCTAGGCGTTTAAAAATTGGCCTTTATAGTGCTAAATGGTTTTTTTTCTAAGTTTTTGACCCCCTTTACTTTGGGGGGGGGCCATAACTTTCTCGTTTTTAATTTTTTTTTGACAATTTTTAGTGTGTTAGATGCACCAAGAGGAGGGCTTCAAGTTTTGTTTGGACACTAGAAGCAACAAAGTCTTCCCCTGGCTATTATACTCTAATACATTAGTTGCATCTAATGTGCAACTAAATTGGTTCATGAAGTTTGCAATGGAATTTTTTATCCCATATCCTTTGGCTTCTAATTTTATTTGGTTCAGTATATAACTAGGAGCAACAGCTTCATTGTAACCAAGCACCAAATGCCATTGGGGATGAGTAAATAAATAAAGACTGACCTTTATGAAATGGTTAATCTTTTAAATAAAATTGGATTATTTTAATCTTACCTATATAGCCTAAACCTAGCTATGTTCAACCTACTTACATACCTAAATAAACCTACTTATTTAATAGGGTTAAAATTACCTACTTACCTAAGCACATCTGTCAACATCTTATTGGCCAAAAATTGGACGATTTAAATTTCATTAATTAATATTTTAAAATCAAAAAAATAAGTAGGCTTTAATTGCCATGTGTCATCATATAATTTGTGTTTAAAAAGGACATGTGTCAAATGGTCAATGAACGTTCCATGGTGTGCCACGTGTCATCATCTCAATGGTAGAAACTTTAATGATTGAAATTAATCCAATGAATTTTTAATTTTGAAAACACAAAAATAATTAAATAGTGACACATGTCCACAA
>Ga0116231_10008131_pt1 | contig 18599 bp, 6 predicted proteins | sample S1TSphgellanicum_2_FD_89695 | JGI IMG/M metagenome (GOLD analysis project Ga0116231, IMG submission 89695) | Host-associated microbial communities from peat moss isolated from Minnesota, USA - S1T2_Fd - Sphagnum magellanicum MG | ecosystem: Host-associated > Plants > Peat moss > Unclassified...
CCAACGTGGGAGTTCACTTGGGAGTGTGAGGGTTCACTCCCTCACACTCTTTGGACTGTTTGCACTCCTGGGAGCATGTGATGTGACTCCCGGGTCTACTACTAAGCCCGCAACCTTGCAACCCCCCTTTGCCTTGGTCGCAAGCCAAGGCTAGGGTTGCGACACAACCCGCCCGTGTTGGCCCACCTTCATTCAGAATTCGTTGCCACTGTCCTGCTTACAGCGCTAAGCTCGCGGGAACACAAAACCCCCTTCCCAAGCCCTGTCACAGACTGATAGACCAAGTGAATTAATATATATGATAAGGGCATGTGCAAGATGGAACCAAGCTGGGCCCAATTTTGATAATTTAATGCATGTGGTTTTGGGCATTACATAGTGTAAAAATCGATAGATTGTTTTAGAAAAATTTCTTGTGATAGACACCTGTTGAGTATGATGGATTTTATAAATAAAAAAATATTGCAGCCGTCTTGAAGAGCACCTCCTAATACACTACAAAACTCATCAAAGATTTTTTCATGATTTGCAATCCTACTAGGATGTAGCCCAGTGTGGAATATTTTTTTGGCACAAAACCCAAACAAAAGTGATAATGTAATTCTGAAATTAAATCTAGTGGCCAAACATACACTAGCTTCTTGTTACCATTGAATTTGGGCACTTTACCATCAGTGTTTTTTAAAGGAATTTTGGTTTGTAGCCAAGGTCATCTATGTCATCCATAAGAAGATGTAGAAAAAGTGGGGATCCTCCATAGGAGTGTTTAGCAAAATATGGCTATAAACCAAATATGAAATAAAAATATGTAATCATTCTTCTATATTTCAACTACACATTGAAAACCAAGGATAGAAATCTGGCAAGTTTTAGAGTTTTTTTTCCTCACTTTTGGTGATTGAAAACCTCACATAATCACATAATTTTTTCATTTTGCCTTTAAATTTAAAATTTTTTTGGCAAACTTTCACCAATAAGAAAACAGTTTGGTTCACATTGGCTAGTATGAGGTAAACTCATTCATTACAATGTAAACTATGTGATGTCTATTGTGACACATATTACACTAATGCTACAATTTGGATTAATGCCGTAAATTTCACACTGTTGTGATATGTGCCCCCAAAGCACACGACACATTTCACATTTAATGTATGAAACCACAAAGTTGACCTCCACATCAGTCATGAGCCAACACCACCTAGTACAAAAACTCACATTCGGTTGTAGTGTGAATGGGGTAGGCTAGCTAGAAAGTATCATGCTGGCTAGTCCTTTGCTATCATAAATGCTCTTATGGCTTCTCTGATCTACTACTGGACCTAGCCAGACAATCTTTGGTCACCAATACTCATGTATGTATGAGAAGATTGCAGTCCAACACAAATGGGCCAATGTGATATGATTCGGTACTCTTTCTTTGCTGCGTTCTCAAACATTTGTTGTATACAAGAAATGTGTGCAATGACTATTGCAACTCTAAAACTATGACTTTTTATATATATAATATATATATAAATCATTATTATTTTATTTCCAACCCATCATTATATATATATATATATGTATAAATTTTCAAAAGAAATGGAGAATTTTTTCACACCATCAAATGATTTGATGCTCCAAAGTCCAAACGTTAAGTTGTTGGCAAGTTCCTTGGTTTGGAGTGCCAAACCTCATGTCCACGTTCTTGTGACTTAGATTTGAACCAATATCCTTTCACTGGAATCTGTAAGAGAATTGGATTGTGGAATTGAAACCAAAAATCAAAACCTTGCCAAAAATCATGTAAAGCATAAGTTCAAGTTCTTTAGGCAAAATAAGTTGAAAATTTTAAAAGAAGTTGACAAGTAAATTAAATTTTATAAGGAAATAATTTGTTTTAATTAGTCGTAAAACTTCATATTAAGGGTCTCAAGTGCATCCCAAGTTTTAATTTGGAGTAAATAGCCTTACTCATACAATATGCCGTCTTTGGGGAATGTGTAAAGTGCACATGGAATCAAACTCGATTTTTAAAATCAGACTCACTTTTTTCATTTAAAAAACTGTGCCAAAACTGAAATCATAGGGTTTTAAAATATGAAGAACTATGAAGCTCAAAGCCAGACTTGGAGAATCTAACAAATAAATTTTTAATGTCATAACCAGAATGGAAGGTTCTCTTAAAGAGAAGAACTAGCTAACACTGGTACAGAACAGAATTCGTAGGTTATATATGCGGGCAAGAAGGAATCAATATTGACGAGCACACCAGGCAGGATGGATGCTGTGTGGATAGAAAACACAATTTCATTGTATTCCTTGGCTATGTTCCATAGCTAACCATGGTGGTTAACCATATAATATGTTCTAAGTGTCCACATGAATCGACATCTGGAGTAGTCACCAAGTGCCTTACATACTTGCCAATCCACATAAGAACAACCAGTTCCATTCCGAAGCAACTTATAATAATACTCACCCACTCACAGGTAGTTACTGCGCAGGTAGTGTGAGGGGAAATAGGAGGGTTGAGAGGATAAATAACCAAGGTTCCAGTTGTGGTTCATTGACAACTGCATCATTATGCGATTCCAATGGATGGCATGCTTGTGTGTGCGTGCTGTGGAGTGATTTTTATTGGCAAATTATCACCAAATTTTGACCTGGAAAATCTGATTTCGACCTATAAGAAGGATTTTTTATGGAAAAAATCAGCCCAAATTCACAATGTTTTGAAAAGAAAGATTCAAAATCACCAAATTTATATAATAAGTTCCGGTAGGTAGCCAGGAATATAGAAGAATTCTGTTTTTTTTTTCCTTACTTTGTTATGTAGTATGTAGTCAAATTTGACTAAATTATTTTCTGCATGATTATCACTCTGGCTTGGCTACATCACAAAATCCTTTGAAAAAAAAACCCTAGTGCTGGGTCACATAATCTACATAGGTGCTGCAATGCATTTAGGGTCATATATTCCAACAACAATTACCTCCACTCTGCTTCTCTCTTGTTCTTGGCCCTAGTTGTGAACATCATCTAAACTCCACGTCCCTACTTTCTTCTAGTCAATTTTAGAATGAAAACTGCTCATTATGGATCCTTCGATGCATTGACACAAATAATCAAAAGGCTGCCAAAAGCAAAAGCCACCAATTTTGCCGTGCAGGATTCAATAAAAAGTAAGTTAGCATGATATGACATCAAGTATTAGTGTACACAACATTTTGTGATGCAAGCCGCTATTGGTGTTGTGTTTGTTCATGGCTTTATTACATGGGTTTACAACATGCAGGACAAAATTATAACCTTTCTCCCAAATGATTTCATTTGTCTATTGACATTGAAGAGAACAGACTTGGGTGAGGGTAAGAACTGATGACCACCCCTGTGCATTCAAGTGGGTCGGTTCATATGGGCCAGAAAAGAAAGCCCATATGAAGGTTTTGTCCTAAGGAGTCCCAACTGGTCAGCTATTGATTCTGTCCATGTTTTGGGTAGCAGTTTCAGGAACAATTAATTATAGGCATTGTCCCTCATTGCACAATTTGAAGCCTTGGGAAGAAGAAAACAGGCAATGGAATTTTTTGAGCCTAGTATGGATACCATTTGCCCTATGTATTAGGTTAGACTATTCTTTAATAGTACAAGTAATCACATGGTAGTTCTTTGGTTTTCTGGAGCAAATGTGTTTTCCGCACAATAACATTGTAACTAGACTGATGCTTACAGATCAGCCTATTCTTTGGTGTGAAATTTTGTACCATTGCAAAATTTTGGAAAATTCAACAATTTTGCACCAAAAAGAAAATTTAAAAAACTAAAAGAATTAAAAAACCCTCATTTTCCTGTACATGGTTCAAGACGGTAGCAGAAAAGTATAAGGATGTTCAATTTCTTTTCTTTTCATATTTTGTTAATACCCCATATTTGACTAAACCGGCATATGGACACTTGTCACCTGAGCTACATCACAAAATTGAAAAAAGAAACACCGCTACAGATGGACAAAAACCCAAAACAAGGGCACCTAAATTGGATCTAAACTGTAGTGTATGAGAGATATAAACCTGGACTTGTCACACATTTAAAAGAAAGTGTTGAGTGAACCAAGCACCCACCAAAACACCATGCACGATACATGATGGTACATGGACAATGAAACACTTTTTCATTGTATTCTCCCATAGGTAACCATGGTAGTTAGCTATGCACTACCCATCCAGATGCAGCTACCTACCTAGTAGCCACCAAATGTCTTACCTGCTTTCCAGTGTTGGGCGGGTATATCGTTTTTTTATATTCTGAGGCAATATAGATTATACATATTTTAAAAAAATCTTTACCCATAGGGTAAAAGTATATGACTTTTAATTTTTTAACATTAGGGTCGGGTCTGGGGAGTCCACTCATCACATATCCTATTCTAGGGTTAAATCCAGGTATTTATATCCTTTGAAATTTTCACTTTAGTAAGAAGAAAATGTGTACATTTTAGCTTAGTTCATTGCACGTTCCTTTTTCCAAATGGAGGTAGTTAGGATTTAGGATGCAAATGTACACAACACTTTGTAGAAACACAAATTTAACACCTTGAACAAAGGTTCAACATTTAATGCAAATGGAGTAGATAGGTTTTAGGTTTAGCGTTGTAGTCAAGATTAGGTTACAGGGTATATTTGGGTTTTAAATATGTTATATTGGTGTAGATCCCTATTTATCTTAAACCTTACATATTTGGTCTTTGAAATGTATTTGTCCTCAAATATGCCTAAAAGTATATGAATAGGTTTAAGTTATATCAATTTTAAGAGAAAAGGTATGTTTCAATTTAAGGTATATAAATTTTGAGAAATAAGTTAAATTATATAATATACCTTATATATACCTTGTGGTATATTTGAGTAAAAAATATACCCAAACAAAAATGTTATTTACATTTATGCAATAACCACTTGTAATATATACCTCCTTATCCATGATTCTTATTCACCTAGAAAAGTTTCATCTGAGCCAAATCATGGTTTGTTTGGCACACTTTGTAAATTTTTAACTTGAAAACTTTGATTTTACCTTTGACCTATGTGAAGAATTTTTTTTAAAAACTTGGCTCAAATTTGTTTAAAACAAACATGTGCAAAGGTTTATATTCTATACATTCGTTTAATTAAAATTAGGTTTGAGGAAATAGGCATAAGAACTCCTGAAGCATTTGATTAATAGCTAGAATTTAATTACCTAGTATTTTTTGTTCATTAGTGATCACATAATTTACATTAAGAAGTTGGTTGCTTCAAGTAACAACATAAATAATTAATCTACATAAGTAATTAATGAAGATGATACTACACATTGCAAAGAAGGTCAAAGTTTGGCTTTGCCTTGTCATTGATAAGACCATCAATGGCCATCTTCATCAACAAAGTTTTGTACTCCACCATAACAAGTTGGGTAAACAACATAGATATCCAAAAGGTTTTGAGATTTTTCAGAATCTTGACTCTTTTGATTTTCATACACTCTACAAGCTTTGTAAATTCCAAATGCCTTTTGAAGCTATTAGAAAGATAGTTGTACAAAGAAATAAACCTTTAATTATGTTCACTATATGTAAGTATGAAAAAGTTTGAACTACAAGGTTGATTCTATGAGCCATACCATGAACCCCCATGGAATGTGAAGCCCAATCATTTAATTTTTTCAAATAACATTTGACTAGCACCTTGGAAAACAAAAGGCCTATTAGCACCAAATGTCATAAGCCTATTGCCAATCAATTTCTTCATGTATTAAGGCTTGCATAAGGATTTGAATAAGATTATCAAAACTTGATTTAACCACCATGCATTCAAAAGACAAAATGATTGAAATCACAACCAATTTTAAACCACATAAACATGAACTATCAACCAATTTTGGTTGTCAATTATACTTACCTTATCACAAATAATGACAAGTATTAAGTTGTTTCGACAACATATTTTATGGCCTTCAAAATAGTGCCATGCATATGTTGAGCCATAACCCAACAAAAGGTGATTAGCCAATGCATTTTGGGGTTCTTTTCAAGATTCAAAAAATTAAACAAATCTTTTTGTGCTTCATATGAAGCATTGGCTTGCTTTAGTGTGGAACAATGGTTCAAACTAAACCAGTCTCCTATGCAAGAAACTTGAAACTTCTATTTGACCCATAAACCCATAAATTTTTAGTGGTGACATTCTTTAATTCAAAACCTCCATTGGCACTTTTGTTCAATGAACATTGGGAGACTATGTAAGAAAATTTGAAGGACTTCAACAAATCATAGGTATTTTTGTTGTAGGTTTATTACCTTTCAAGGTAGCAAGCTCACACAAGGACTGAGTTTAATTCCTATTATTAGAAAGTACATCACATAGACCCATATGAGTGCCATTGCTAAAGGTTCACCAATTATAAAAGTAGGTGAACTTGAAGTTGGGGTGTGGCTTAAACAATAGCTTTTTACAACAATACTTTATAAATTATGAATAGATAGAAATGAATAAGGACCCACCACCAAGACATATTGTGCATTACAAAGTCACAAAACCATAGAAAAAACACAGAAAGTGCAAAAAAATTTAAGAAACTTAAGTTTCACAAATCGAGTGTGTTTGCACATTACATAATGCATGTACCAAGAAGCAACGTATAGGTCATGACTCATAACATCATTTATGTGCACTATGGCAAGTGTACAATGTGCATATTACATTAAGTCTTGCCTCGTGACAAGTAATATAAGTGCAAGTTACAACTATAAGTTACAAATTTACACCATATAAAAAGGTTCACACATTTGAACAAGTGTGTTATAACTTCATAAACCTTTTAATGCACATTGCATTTCATTGATGACAATCTAATTTGATTTCAAGTAACAAGTTCTAAGGACCAATATCCAAGCTCCAAGTTCCAACACAAATCACAAATCTAATTCATCCAAGAATCATGATCTAATGAATATTGTGACTTACACAAATTTTTGAAAAAGTTGTTCATTGTTTGTAGCTCAACATTGTCCATTGTTCAACAAGCAAAACAAACCAATTAAGATCACAAATTGCAATCCAAGAATAAAGATTCAAACTTTAAGAAACTAAAATGGAGTGTAAGTTGTAACACCTTGAATTTGAACCTTGAAAATTCTTGAGTCTTTAAACCTAAGTTTTAAACTTACGAAGTGAAAAAACAAAATGTAGTGAAACATTTTAACAAACAAGAGGAGGAATGGAGAAGAGTTTAGCAAATTGCTTAGATTTAGTGGATTAAAAGGTGGCAACAATCCAATAGGTGAAACATAAAAGGAAGCAACTTAAGGTTTCATTTGGGGGCAATCTAGTGAATGTTGGTGCTACTCCCTCACTAGAAAGGCAATTGATTTACAATGTGATGATGTTTTTAGGTGACCTTTTAGGGCATGATGATGTTTTAAAGCAAACAAAAGAGCTAGATTTCACCAGGCTTGAAATCTAAGCTTACACAAGGCTTTTTTTGAAGAAATCTGATAATTCTTCACCAAAAAAAAACAATACTGAACATGACATGGGGTGGTCATGACTTATATTTTGACTAGTCTTCAAAAAATAGCCAAGGTGTCAGAGCCATGAGGTTAATTCTGGTAACCAGTAGCCTCCAGCCAATTTGCGGACATAACCAGCAAAATTTACATCCACATGTGCTCAGCAGGTGGATGCATATCACTATTCATCCATAAACAGAATGAATACGGATCACTTTTCACCCACACAGAATTAGATACGTGTAGCTTAAATATATGATATAACTGGGCAGGGATGTCCAATCAGTAAGAGACACATCAGTGAGACAGCCCCTAAAGCTGGCTATGGTTGTGGACTACATCCAGAATTTGGATGAAAGACATAGTCATCTAACAAAACTGGTTCCTTTCTATCTAGGGTACCCACATAATATGGTCATCCATATGGAGACGAGTAATTAAATTATTTTTGGAAATTAAGGTCTGTCCTGCCAAAAATGAAATATATTGAATTTGGGTTTTATTTTGTAGAATTGAACTATTAATTATTATTTTTATTGAAGGTAGCGATATCCCATTTTGAGTGTGCAGTGAGAAGTTTAGATGAACGATTAAAAAATGTTTATACCTTGCATCTCACTTGTAACTGAATTTAGTTAAATCTTCCTAGGGACAAATCACCACAATTTTTTACATCTTCCTATGGGTGATAGCCACGTTGGCTGCACAAGTCATTTCCTTAAAAAGGCGTTGATCGTGTGGATTGACATTGTAAGAATGCATTGTACGACAATGTTTTTTTTTCTTGGAATTTTTATTTTATTTTCTTTTTTCTTAACATAAAATTTCAACAATTTTCCTTTTAATCCTCATATTTTTCCAAATTTTTAAGCTGCAAATATGTATAATGTGACTGCTGGTCCAAAAGCTGGCTAAGTAAGTAACTAGAGGTACTACATATTAAGCTTTGGAAGCACACCAAGAATTGATGGTAGGTTGGATGATGTGCTTCAAATCCATCATGTGAAATGATGAGATCCCTTCATGTCATTTGTCCACGACCCCTTATTGGGCTGTCACAATTTTGTATGCAAACTTATTGGGCGGTCACAAATTTGCTTGAAAATTTAAGGAGAGAAGTTATTGGGCTGTCACAACATTGCATGCAATTGAAGAGAGAGACTTATTAGAGCTGCCATAATTATTATTATGCATGAAAATGAAGAGAAACTGAGTGTGAACATTAACTCTAATTTATTTTCTCCTTTTTTTTTTGGCTGGCATCTCCACTTTGAACATTGAATGAGAGATGCTGCAATTAAATTGTCAAGGAATAAAAGGAGATACATAGCCTACTAAAGGAAAAACAAACCGGCACAAAAGCGTCTGATTCTAGCATCTAGCAAGGAAAAATTGAAAGCAATCTGGGGATCCAAAAAACCCTCAACCTCAAAATGAGACTTAATTGTGACTTGGGATTCTGATGACCCCATTACTAGCAGTTCAGCATGCACTTATTGCTGAACTTTTGAGTTCCCAGCAACTTGCAAACTCACCTTCATAGTATTTATCCAGAAGTGGTACAACCTTCAGATACACTCTTGGTGGAGACCTCCTTCCCTGTTCCCATGAAAGTAAACAGATGCACATTGCAAACTAGAAAAACTGAACATACTGAGATTTCACTTGCTTCCTTTGTGAATATTTCACTGCTTGTTAACCTGGTTAGCCTGCAATTCTACTCATGTTTTCCAATTTTTTTCTTAAACTCTTGCTTCTGGTTCAGCTTCTGGTTCCACATATAAATTGAGTAGGGAACTTGTCTCCAATTCTGGTTCTTAAAAGCTTCCAGTTTGAGAACCGATTCCTAAAATCAGACCCAATTTCAATTTGATTTCTACTTACCAGAACCAATGAATCTAACCCATCAAACTCGGTACCTCACCCCGCCCCCCAACATCTATAAGTAGTCCACATAGTAGAGGTTGCCACCTACCTCTTTAGCTATTTTACTTTACTGACCTACCTACTTGATGAGGTCAGTAAGAACATCTGAGCCTGGCTCAGAGCCAACAAATGATTGCCATGTCAATAAACATTCTCAAAACCTCAACTAGACGCAACACCCTGTCTGACTTGATACATCTCCCTCTTGCGATCTTTGGGTATTTTGGGGAATAGGGATGTTTGATTAGCAACAATTCATAAAGCTTGATAAAGGAGATGGATTAGCCTATGTTCATTGCTTTGTATTTTAAACTTATGATAACATGCTTACATGATTTAGTCAAAGGCTGGTGTAACAAATGGAGACTCCATTGATGTTGTGTGTGATGATCACATGTACGAGCTGAAAACATATTTGGAGGCTGAATATTTTGGTGGGTGAAGTCTTCACAATTGGTATGCACATATAACCAACCAAACATCTTGAAGCCATGCATTGGCTTCAAAAATCTGGTCAACCATTTGTTTGGATGCACTTCCTGAGATGCAGATTACCCAGCAAACAGGACACCCAATTCTATTTACAAAGAAGTGAAATGTAAAGGGTATAGCACCCATGAGAAATTCTAACTCGCAAGAGTGGAATTACCGTACCTAGAGAGCAAAAAAACAATGCCTTCATCATAAACAGGATGAGCTCACTGTCAACAAGACGAAAATATGAGTGTAAACAATGCAATTAAGTGCTATAAAGAATGGCTGAAATTTTGGGTCTGTATTTTCTTCTCAATTCTCATGTGTAAACCTCTTGTGGTGAACAGCCAACAGGACCTTCCTTCCAGATTTGTAAGCATCCTTTTTGTCCAAAAAATAGGCTTGCCAGGCCTTAAATCCAAGAAGGGTCTAAACGCATGCCCTTGTCCTATACAAAACTACCACCCATCAGTGTTTTGCACTATCACAATAAAAAAATTTGGAAAAAATTGGAACTTTTAGAATAAAAATCAAATTAGAAAGAAATTGCTAAATTTTGAGAAAAGTCACCAAACTTTAGAAACCACAAAATTGAGGGGAAAAAAACCCTGCCACAAATGCCTGAAGTGATGGCCCCTCTCCTTATGGACGGCAGGGCATAACAACAAAACAACACGCCCACAAAGTCAAGTAGAAAACAATAGAAAAACAACTTTAAAAACACATTGCTTGTGCTGGGTATTTCTATGTCCCTATGCTCATTCCACCTGGCTAGATCTTTGTGTATCTCCAGAAAAAAGGAAAAAGACATCAACACCAGAATAGAATTCAAACAAACAAATATGAAGCGAAAGCTTGTCTTTTATGCATGTGGTGCTTGTTAAACTTTCCACAAGATTTTCTCATGATCTCACCAACCCTAGCAGACCCACAAAATAGGATTGATTCACAAACCTGAAGCCACCAACACCACAACAATAGCAAAATAAAAAAGAAAAAAAACAGAGGACTCCAGAGAGATGAGGACACAACTGGTACTACCATATGGCTGTGGTGGTAAAACTTGGCAGCTTTTTAGCCAGATTGGGGGGTTCCGAAACACTACCTACATGTGGTTTGGCCAGTGAGAGACATGAGTTGAAGGTTCATATCCAGGTCCAATGGAAATGATTATCTAAAAAATAACAAATGTGAAGCTCAACTTTTTCCTTCCCACATCCCCAGAAATACCCACGAGGATTTGTTGAACTAGAGCATCCCCCAAAACCCACCAGGATTTGTTCGGCCCAAAGGGGACACAGGCTGGTCTCTCATATACTATATTAACTGATTCACACTGGTCAGTTTGTGATTTTTGGGGTTTGTATTGGTGGCTTTTTACATCAGTTGTGCAAGGTGGTGATTTTGGACCTTGTATTCTCCCAAAAACCCATCAGGACTTGTCTAACTAGGAATACCTCAAAACTCACCAGGATTTGTCGAATTAGGAATCTTTCAAAATTTAGTGAATACAATACAGAATAAGGTTTCCCTTACAACAATAGTAGCACATATTCATGTTGAATACCTCATATTAACACATTGACATAGACATGATGATTCTCACCATATGTCTAAGGTAAACTTTGTTTGGCTCATCCATTTTGTTACAAAATCTATATGATATTTATTGTAATTGACATTGGTGTAATATGTGTTGCTATCACAATCAAGTGTTGAAGTTGTTAGGTATACATTAAAGGTGACCATAAGGTAATGGTGGTTTTGGTCCTCGCTTTGGGTGTCATGCATTTACTCATTCTCCCCTTTTAAATTATCCATAATGTTCACCAAAGTGAGATCACTCATCAAAATTAAGAATAAACAACTCCATGTGGTCACCATAGTTTTTATTTTAATCACACTAGAGTCTACATATCTCATGGATTGGGGTTACTTGGGATAAGGGGTTAACTAGGTTAGGACCTACCTAGGCACCACCTTTGGTTTATGTAGGGAGCTATTAAGAGAACTACCTCTATTAGGGGTTTTACTTAGAGCTTAGGTAAAGGATTACCTAAGGCACATTTAAGGATTATCTAGGGGTGCTCTCATATAAAGGATTTCAAAAGTTTATGTAAGGGTTACATAAAGACTATTTAGAGTGCTATTTAAAGGATTACGTAGGGGAGTTATGAATAAGCCTAGGTAGGTCCCTCGATAGCCTTTTCTTGCATTATGAGTCATTCTTAAGTAATTTAAAATAGGTCCTTAAATAATCCCTACGTTATTACAAAATGTGAGTGCAATTCACTAATCCTCGTTCATTAAAACAATGAATTCACTATTTTTTCATTGGTCCTCATTCACTACAACTAGTGAGTTCACTTAAAATCTGATGAAATCACTTGGTGTATAGGGGACACTGTTTGTTGTATGCTAGGTAATTCTTAATCCAATAGCTAGCCTCATAAATAGGTTTTATGTAATCCTTTAAATAACTTTTAAATATCCCATAACCTAGATAGTCAGTCAAGTGTCTCCTTATCTAATCTTTAGGTAACTCTCTAGATAAGTTTTATGTAATCCCCATCTAAACTTTTGTTAGCTCCTATTCTAGATAGATCCCTAATTAGGTCTTATGTAGCCCCCATATAAGATTTTGATAGTCTCTATCCTAGATAGTCTCCTAAGTAGCCTAAGTAACCCTTTCTTGCTTAGCTGAATTTCTTTTCAAAAGGAGGAAGGTAAAGCTTACTTATTACCTAGCCCCAGCTATTCTTATACTGGTGAATTTTTGCCAAATTTTGACCTAAAAAATATGATTTTGACCTATAAAAAGGAACGTTCATGAAAGAATAACCCGAATTCATCAGATTTCAAAGAAAAAATAAATTCCAAATCACCAGATTTTTATGATAAGTTCCAATTAGGTAGCAAAGAATATAGAAGGATTCTGTTTTTCTTCTACTTTAATATCTAGTATGTAGCCAAATTTGGCTAAATTATTTTCTGGATGATCGACACTTTGGCTACACCACAAGTTCATTAAAAGAACCCTGCTGAGCCCCAAGGCTCAGGACTTGGGGGGGGGACCTGAGTTTAAACTTGGCAAGCTGGTTTTAATTCTATTGAAAGGGAATAGAGTCTGGAGGGTCCTTTGCATGCAACTTATGTTGCTCAGGTCATGAGTTGATCATTTGTTAAATAACAATTCAGCAAGAAAAGAAATGTCGGTGCCAGGGAGTTGCCTTTTTTGGCCTTCAGAGGAAGTGGCTATTACTTTGCATGCTGGTGGATTTACTACAGTCCGTTGTTTTTGTTGCCTTTTTTTCCCTTCAGAAGTGGCTATTACTTTGCACGCTAGTGGATTTACTACAGTTCCCTGCTTTTGTTCTGGTTACAAGTAAATGTAGACCCCGACTTGAATGCAGCATATTATGTGATGGTTTTGCACAGCAGCTCATAAGGCTAAAGATTTGGTGGGCTTCAAGAACTGGACCGAAAGAGGTGGTGGTGGACCTGCAAAGTTTTGCAGTCACACGAAGAACTGTGTGGCTGCAAATGGTTTTGCTGTGTTCCAAAATAATTAGACCAAAAAAAAGAAGTCTGTTTGTACTCGCCAGGTATAATTTATTAAGAGTGTTTGTCATGATTTGTTCTCTTGATTGATCTAGTGATCCATGCAATATAGCATTTACTCGTATATCCTGTAAGTAAACTCCCTTGACTGGAGGGGAAACCTTACATGAATTCATACTCTGAATTTGCACAAATTTATCATTTTGTCTTCTGTAGATTTACGTTTTTCTTTTGGGGGAGGGGGACAAAAGAATGAATACTTCATTGCAAAAAGAAAAAGAAAAAATCAGGTCCCACACTGCTTTGACTCCTGTGAAGTTCAATGGCGTGTTTAGGGTCTTGCCCTGCATGGGACGGCAAAGCAATTACCCGCCATGAGAATGGGGGAAGGAAAAACTCACCAACTAATAAACTTACTCCTAAGTAAGTTATAGCACCATCCAATCTTCAGCTTGTCATGTGAATAGAGGGTAAAGTGAGCACCTCATTGCTTCTGGAAATCTTATAAAAAATATAGTCCTAAGCAAAGGGGACTCTCACAATATTTTGAAGCATGGATTGCCAAGCTAATTTAGGATAATCCAGAATGCTTGTCCAAATCAATTGTTGTACTTGGTGAATGCTCATAAAGCTCCAATGGAAGACTCTTGGGTTTTTCCTAATCCATCTTGTCCACAGCACATCTCCCCTAATGCACATCCACACTTTCTTCAAAAACTTTAAATCGTTTTTGGCAAGACTGTGTCAAGCACACAGTGTCTGAATGGGAGTCCTTGCTAAGAGCATCTCCTTGAACGCTTAGTATGCAACCCTGCACAAAGCTTTCTCACATCCAAGCTTTAGTCATAAACTTTTTTTCCAACCCCACCCATAAAACTGAAACTGAGACTGAAAGTATGTGGGAGACTACTAATAGCAACCCACTTGGACCAATCAAACTATCTAGCCAATGAGAAACAGGGGGCAGTCAATAGCTATGATTTGATTGTGTTTAAGAGACTGTTGCAGGGCTCTTCCAGGGCTGTGAATGCAGTAGGATTTTCCAGCGTTTCCAGTGGATTCACTGGATCAACTGATGAACCTCATCTAAGATTCCCACTGGAGGGCCACATACTAAGCATTGGTGGAGATTTTCTAAGGTTCTTTAGCAGCAGTCTTAACTCTCACTCTTATGTGGATTTTAACTCCACAAGTTTTAATTTTTCTTGATTTAACAAAAATTGTCACTAGTAACTCCCCTATAGGGTAAACAGGCCAGTGACTGAACACTTAGTGTCTCAGTCACCTCCATCTTACTCTAAACGCCTCCTTTTCACATAGGGTCTGAAGATAAAATTTTCATGAGTAGAAAGCACACCCATGTCCCTTTGAATTGCTCAAAATGGATGAAAGATGAAAGATACACTCCTTCAATGTTTTGGGGGTAAAAAATGTTTTAAAAAATTGTGTTGTACACATGCCCGCCCATGATAGTTTGTTTACTCACCTAAAACCAACCAGTCACTACCTCACTACTGAACATTGCCTACTCCCATAATCGAACTAGATGAAGATCAAGATGATCAACATTCTCAAAATAAATGTTCACTTTCCAACCTAGGGCTTAGATCCCAATAAATTTAGGGCTAACAAATCAATGGTAATAGGGTTTCAATATCCTATTCACCAAAACCACCATGCCCATTTTAAATGTTTGTGGGCGCAATTTTTGGTCACCTTCACAAGCATCTAATAATGGGTCCATCCTCCCCATGTGATGTCCAGTTGCACTCTCTAAGCTTTTGATGCACCTTCTCCTATTCAATCTAACTCATTCCTCCCTTTCATGCTCAATCATCCTTCTCTTCTTTATGTCCTCTCATAAAATCAAGAGGGCTTATTATGTTTCATGTTGTGAACTACTAGTTGAAGTTGGTAGATGTTGATCCCACCTATAGTGTTGTGAGCTCCTGGGCGAAGGTCTTGTGTGTATGTAAGAAGATGTAAATTCCCTTTAGTTTTGTGAACTCCTTGTGATGGTCTTATGTTTAAGGTGATCTTGTTGTAGTGCGTGTATTGTAAGTGATTGCATTGTGGGAGCTCTTGAACCTGTGGTGGTTTTTTTTGAAAAGCAGGCACCTAGTCCCATGTTGTGAACTCTTATCTTTTCACACCTTCTTTCTTTCAATGCCTGATCCATCTCCTTTCATTTATTCCCTATTTTCCATCTCCTTTCATGTGCACCTAGTCCTTTCAATTGTTTCACTACCTTGTGCTTTTGATCCTTTTTATGTGCTTTCTATGCATGTTAGCATTTTTGATCCTGATTGTGCACACTTTATGCACATTTCTATACATGTTAAGTGTTATTGGTCTTCATTGTGCACATTTTATGCATGATTCTATGCACGCTAGGTGCTCTTGATCCTCATTGTGCATGGTCTATGCGTGTTAAGTGTTGTCGATCCTTGTTGTGCACTTTCCATGTGCACCTAGTGCTTTTGATCCTTTCTATGTGCGTTCTATGTGTGCTAGGTGTTGTTGATTCTTGTTGCACACTTTCCATGTGTGCCTCGTGTTGTTGATCCTCACTGCACACATTTTATGCGTGTTAGGAGTTAGTGATCCTTGTTGCACATTCTCCACGTGCACTTAGTGCTTCTGATCCTCTTTGCACTTTGTTCATGTGTGCTTGGTGCTTTTAATCCTCTTCACATGTGCTTGGTGCTCTTGATCCTCTTCGCATGCTCTTTACATGAGCTTGGTGCTTTTGATCCTCTTTGCAAATGCTTGATCCTTTTTTTTTTCTTTTGATCCTTTCATGCTTAATCTTTTTTCAACTCATGGTCCTTTGAATTTAGTCCTTTCCATTCGATACTTTTCATGGCTAATCCTCCTCCTTTCCCAATGCTAGTCCTCTTTCCTTGATCAACTTATAATCATGTTTTTCTTTAATCAGCCTTGGGTCGTCTTTTTTCTTTTTCGATCTTAGCCAAATGCTACAATTTTTGTCTTTTTCGATTCTCTTTAGAGTTACAACTACTCCTCTCTAGTTGATCAATCCTCTTTGTTGCTACTACTAGTATTCTTTCTCTTTGATTAATCCTTTTTATTGTTGTAGCTTATCCTCCTGAAGTTGTTCTACTTGCGTTTGGTACTGGTCATCTATATGGTTTTACCCTTATGTTAGTCTTGATGTTAACCAATTCTTTACTTCTTCCTCAATCATTAAAGAATCATAGCCTTGCTACAAAACACCCTCTTGCTTGTTGTTTAACTCATGCTTACAACCTTGCATGTTGTTGAATCCATGTTGTGTAGCCCATATTTACCCCCTTATACTTGTGTGGATCTACACACAAACTTGCCTGAAACTCTTGGTGAAAACAGTCATCCACCTCAGTTACAACTACCAGAGTCCAAACTACAATAAATTTTGTTCTAACACATTTTTTTTCACATTTTTGAACTGTTTGATCTACTGTAGGACCCGATTCTACTGTTCATTTCACTTGCTTTTCTTCCTTTTTCTTTTGTTTACCTTCATTGATTTCCTTTGTAACTGCCTTTTCCATTTTTTTCTCCTTAAGATATTCAAATATTCAAAACTAGTCACAACATGTGATTGTCAATAATCAACTAAAGGTTCTTTTCCTTTTGTGTGTCTTGCCGGTAAATGACGCAACAATGGGAAGTTATGCATCCGCATGGATTCTTGAGTCAGATTTGAAGATTGCTAGGTTTCTTCAATATTACGTTCAGGGTTTCCTTCATCTAGGTTTACAACAATATTTTCTTTTAACTATTGTTCTCACATTATAAGGCTTTGGGGCATATCAACATGGTAGCATTGATCATTTTCTGACTTGTAGGTAGGTAGATCTTTAGATGTTGGACGTTGAATTATTTCACCTATGTGTAGAAGTTTTGTGATAGCATAATCCTCCCCCCATTGTTGATTATTCTCAGATTCCTTGTCTTTATGTAATCTTCTTCAATTCTTACATTGTTGCCTTTCAATGTGAGGTTAAACCCCCATAACCAAGCATTCAATTCTATTGCTCTTTGAGTTCCTTTGTTTTGTTTTGTGAAACTCTCTAGATCCCACCCCAAAGTCGAACATAATAACCCTAGTATTGTTTTATTTTGTACATGAGAAAGTGTTGGTCCCACCCTTAAACCAAACAATCTTTTTCCTTCTTTGAGTTTGGTTTTGTGAAAATGAGATGAACCACCCTTAAAAAGAACATTATTAACACATTCCAATGTGTTGGCCATCTCCTATCACCACACACTACTACACATAACAGTGTGACATATTTCAAAAAAAAGTATTTACCAACACCCAAAATTGCACACAATTGTTTTTAAAGTCTACTTTCCCACACCCAAAATCGGGCACTAAAATCATGTGTCCGTGTGTCAAATGTAAAAAGGCTAAACACATCTTTTCAAGACTGGGCATCCGGTCATAGGGTCATTTCAAAACACTTTTGAAAATGAGTGCATTCATTCATCAACGCTGATCTGCACAAGAGGGGTGCTCGGTCACCAGGTGATGTTCAGTGGGGGGCATGTTTACCCTACCCTTTATTCATGGATTCTGTCCGAACATAAAATTGCTTCACCCTAATCTGAACGAACATGAAACCATGGTATTTTTGGGTGTTTTTTAGTGCAAAATGTTGCCAGATTCCTCTTATGAAATGGGTCTGGCAACCATTACCCACAACGAGTTGGGGGGTTTTCTTGAGGCAACATTGCTAGGTGGCTAGAGAATAGGCCTCATCCTTCCCCAATAATAGAGATATCCCTAATGTCACCCTGTACTTGGACCCTAGTTTGATCCCCCAGAAAACTCTGTTTGATCCCTATTTTGAGTGTACCTGTCAAGTGAACGAAATTGGTCATAAAACTGGGTATTAATTCAGAAGATTTTATGGCTTGATTCAAGGAAGCAGCAGGCAAATTGCAGGTAATGAAAATATAAAAGATGGGGTGGAATTCCCCCCCCCCCCCCAAGGCCCTTTTTGGGGGGAAAAACAATTTCTTCCCCTGTTTTTCCATTTCCCCTATTCTCTCTTGGCCTTTCCTTTCCACCCCCGCTGTTGTGGGAATGTGGGCCTGG
>Ga0116231_10008132_pt1 | contig 18598 bp, 15 predicted proteins | sample S1TSphgellanicum_2_FD_89695 | JGI IMG/M metagenome (GOLD analysis project Ga0116231, IMG submission 89695) | Host-associated microbial communities from peat moss isolated from Minnesota, USA - S1T2_Fd - Sphagnum magellanicum MG | ecosystem: Host-associated > Plants > Peat moss > Unclassified...
TTGGAGAGATTCCTCAAAGAGTTGGGCGCCGAATCCTCAGCTTTTCGGACTCTATAAGACGTAAAGAAATGGAACCAGAGCCGCGACTCGGATTAAACTTCGGCCGTTGTCCGGACCACCCCAACTCCTAAGAATACACAGGGATTTGTGACGGAACATGAAGCGTGGCGCAGCGGGGGATTCCGAATCCGATAAAAGAATATCTGCCGAGATACTGAGCTGGGCGGAAGACTCCGCATGCCGCACTCGAGTTCCCGCCCAGGGAAAGCTCTTTGGTTTCCGGAACAAGGCGCTGGAGCTAGCCTATTTGCGCTCCGAACTCAGACGAGGGCGCACATATTTTGCCGTCAGCGCTACGATCGTCTGCGTGCTGGTTGCCAGTTTTCTTTGGCTAGATCAGTGGTTGTTGCCACCCGGCCTGCGCAACGAAGTACGCCGACCCCGTCCTGTGATTCGCAACGACCTGATTCTGGCATAGTACTCGGCATGCCTGCGGCGATCCGAGTCCGACCAATCCAGCCTCCCGACTACGCGGGTTGGCGACCGCTTTGGGACGGATACAATCAGTTCTACGGGCGACACGGACCGACTGCGCTCGCGGAGGAAATCACACAAGCGACCTGGCAGCGGTTCTTCTTGCCCGAAGAGCCGATGCATGCACTCGTTGCGACGCTGGACGATCAGCTAGTCGGCATCGCGCATTACTTGTTCCATCGCAGCACGACGCGCATCAACGACGTCTGCTACCTCAACGATTTATATACGCTCGAGTCACTGCGAGGTCGCGGTATCGGCCGCCAACTGATTCTCAGTGTTTACGCGGCTGCGCGCGCGGCCGGTTGCCATCGCGCGTACTGGCAAACCCAAGAAACGAATGCCGCAGGGCGCCGGCTCTACGATCAGGTCGCCAGGCATGAGGGCTTCATCGTCTATTCACGGACGATCTCGTGACTCGCATCTACTGCTTGTAAGCGCCGCAAGCGCATCGCAACTGCACGTGGCGCCCGAGACGCCGAGCGGTTACCGCCGTGCAGTCCCTTCGAACAGATGCTTCAGCTCGCGCGGCTGGCACCGCAGATACTGATTAGGCGCCCAGACCTGTGCGCCAAGCGCCGCCGCCGCGTGCCACGGCCAGCGCGGGTCATACAGCATCGCACGTGCGAGCGCGATTGCGTCCGCCTCGCCTTCGACGAGAATCGCCTCGGCCTGCTGTGGCTCGGTGATCAAGCCGACCGCGATTGTCGGGATGCCGGTCTCCGCCTTGATGCGGCGCGCGAACGGCACCTGATAATTCGGACCGAGCGCGATCGCCTGCTGGGGGGAGATGCCGCCGCTGGAGACATGCACAGCGGCGCATCCGCGCTGCTGCAGGGCCCGAGAAAACACGATCGATTGCTCGATGTCCCAAGCGTTCGGCAGCCAGTCGCTGGCCGAGATCCGCACCCAAACGGGGATCGGGGCTGGCACAGCCGCACGCACGGCCGCGAAGACCTCGAGCGGAAAGCGCATGCGATTCTCGAGGCTGCCGCCGTAGGCATCATCGCGCTGATTCGATACCGGCGACAAGAATTCATGCAGCAGATAGCCGTGCGCCGCATGCAGCTCGATGCCGTCGAAGCCGAGTCGCACGGCCCGCTGCGCGGCGGCTACAAAACTATCGCGCACCTCGGTGAGCGCGGCTCGGTCTAGCGCCTGCGGCGCATGCTCGCCGGGCGCTTGAGGGAGTGCCGATGGTGCGACCGTCTGCCAGCCGCGAGGCTCGCTGGGCGCGATTTGCTTGCCACCCTGCCACGGCAGGTGGACCGAGGCCTTGCGGCCGGCATGCGCGAGCTGGACCGCAACGCGTATCGGGGAGTACGCACGAATGGCCGCGAGCACGCGCGCGAGCGCGGCCTCATTCGCGTCGCTGTAAAGGCCGAGATCGTCGGGGGAGATCCGGCCATTTGCCGCGACGGCCGTCGCTTCGACGATCAGGAGACCCGCACCCGAGAGCGCGAGATGGCCGAGGTGGATCAGATGCCAATCGCTCGCCGAGCCCTCATGCGCCGAATATTGACACATGGGCGCGATGACAATGCGATTGGGTAGCGTCAGGTGCCCGAGGGACCACGGACTGAACAGTCGGCTCATCAGGTAGTCGTCTCTCGGTGTCCCTTCAGGGGGATATTGTAGGTGATCGTCGCGCCAAAGGCTTCCGGCGATTGCGGATCGAGCCGCACCTTGTCGAATACCAACAGGCGCGTGCCTAGCTCGAAGCTCTCCTGCAGATCGTGTGTGACCATGAAAATCGTCATCTTCTTCATGTTCCAAAGCTTGAGAATCAAGGTATGCATGTCCGCCGTGATGCCGGGATCGAGAGCGCCGAACGGTTCGTCGAGCAACAGAATCTTCGGCTCGCAGATCACCGACTGTGCAATCGACAAACGCTGCTGCATCCCGCCCGACAGCTGCCGTGGATACTTATCGGCCGACCCCTGCAAGCCCACCGCCTCGAGCAGCTCGTCCGCGCGCTCAAGCGCCTGCCGCCGCCGCGCGCCGAATAGTCGTGCCGCAAACGGGGCGCCGCGCAATTCCAGGCCCAAGAGCAAATTGTCGATGACGCGCAGATGCGGGAACAGGGAGTAGCGCTGAAACACGATCCCGCGATCCGGACCCGGTTCGGTCGGCAACGGTTCCCCGTCGATCAGGAACTGCCCCTTGCTCGGCGTCTCGATGCCGAGCAACATCTTGAGGAAGGTCGTCTTCCCGCAGCCCGACGCGCCCACGATCGTCACGAACTCATGGTGGCCGATCTCCAAGTTCACGTTCTCGAGCACGACCTGCTCACCGTAGGTCTTCCACAATCGCTTGACGGTCACCTGGGTCACTTCAAGCTCCCGAATTCGCCCAAGAGAACGCCTTGCTGCGCAGAACCCGCAACAACCAATCCATCGCGAACGCCAGCAAGGTGATCCAGGCGACGTACGGCAGGATGACATCCATTGCGAGATACCGCCGCACGAGAAAAATTCGGTAGCCCAGACCTTCTGTCGACGCGATCGCTTCCGCCGCGATCAAGAACAGCCACGCGGAGCCCAGCGACAGACGCAGCGCGTCGATCAGGCGTGGCCACATCTGCGGCAAGAAGACGCGCAACACGAGCTGCCACGTCGATGCACCCAAGGTTTGTGCCTTGATGATCTGCTCGTTGGGTAATTCCGCGGCGCGCAAAGATAGGTCGCGAACGATGATCGGGGTCACACCGATGATGATCAACGTGATCTTCGCAAGCTCACCGAGACCCACGACAATAAACAGGATCGGCAGGATCGCGAGCGGTGGGATCAGGGACAAGGCCGCGACGAACGGTGCAAGAGTCGCGCGCACATACGGCAGAACGCCGATCGCGAGCCCGAGGACGAGCCCTACGCTCGCACTGATCGCTAGCGCAATGAAGAGCCGCATGAGACTCGCTTGCGTGTCCACCCAAAGGAGGTAATCGCCGCTGCGCTCGTCTTCTTCGAACGCGTAGCGATGCACGGTCGCGGCGATGGTCGACGGTGCCGGCAGGAGCTTGTCGCCCGGGTTTTCGGCCAGTCGCGCGTGGGAGTAAAACAAATACGCCGCAATCAAAACCAGAAACGGCAAGGCGCTGAGCAAAACGCTCGCGCCGCGCGTCGGATACTGATTGATCAGGCGCCGCACGGCTTAGAGCACCGCTCCCGCGGCAGCGACTCGCACGGCGAGAATCGTCACAATTTTCCGTCCAGCGCGAGCTTCGCGTAGGTCGGGTCGATGCGCATCTTGATGTTCTTCGGATCACCGAGCTGCTTGCCGCCGGGAAATTGGATACCGACCACATCGGCGCTCTCCGCGCCCTGACCCAAAATGCCGTGATCGAAGGAGAAATGACGAACCAGGTCCATGGTCTTGATGATTGCGTCGCCCGTGATGAACGCATAAGTCTCGGCCGGCGTGGCAAACAAATGCGTGGTCGCGAGCTGACTGCGGAAGCCAGCGAGATCGGTGCCGGAGGCCTTGGCCATGACCTGTTCCGCCGCTGTCCCCGTGGCATCTGCGCGTTGCATCAGCGCGAGTGTCTCGTACCAAGCACCGACCAGGGCCAAACCGAGCTTCGGATTGGCGCGCAACGTGGCGGTGTTCACGACCATGAGATCGAGGATCTCGCCCGGTATCTTGCTGGAATCAAAGACCAACTGCGCGCTGGGGGACGCCAGAACGGTGGCCAACTGCGGCTTCCAGGTCACGACGGCGGTCGTCCCCGGCGCGTTATAGGCCGCGACGATATCGGCATCCGAGGTGTTGACGATCTTGATGTCCCGCTCGCGCAGCCCCACGGTGCCGAGTCCGCGTACCAGCAAGTAATGCGAGACGGAGAGTTCGACGAGGTTGACCTTCTGCCCCTTGATGTCGGCGAGCGTCTTGCCTTTCCCTTTCAGGACGACGCCGTCGTTGCCGTTGGAATAATCGCCGACGATGATCGCGGTCGAATCGACGCCGCCCGCCGCCGGGATCGTCAGCATGTCCATGTTGGTCATGACGCAGGCATCGAAGGTCCCGGCCGTGTATTGGTTGATCGACTCGACGTAATCGTTGATTTGCGTGAGCTTGATCTTGATGCCGTACTTGTCGGCCCATTTCTTGAGGATGCCGCTGCGATCGGCGTAATCCCATGGCATCCAACCGACGTAGATGCTCCAGGCAACGTTGAACGAGGTCTTCTCTGCGCTGTAGGCGGGTCGCCACGCGGCGAAGGACAGCGTCATGAGCAGGCAGGTCGCGGCCAGGATTGTTTTGCGTCGAGTGAGCATTGCGTTTCTCCGTATAACCTCGTTCATTGAATTCGCGGCTGGCGGTCGTCCGGGCGAAGACTCAGCAACAAATCGGCAACTTGCACGGCGTGTCCTTCGACACAGCGCAACTGCGCGACCACGCCATCCACGGTCGCGGTGACCGGCAGCTCCATCTTCATGGACTCCACGAGCACGAGCGTCTCTCCCACCTTCACCGACTGCCCCAACGATACCGCGATCTTCCAGACACTGCCCGACACCGGACTCACGATGCCGAGACAGTCGTCCGGCACGGCAAGCTCGCTCTCGGCCTCGGGCGTCGGCGGCAATTCGGCCGAGAAGCCGATTTGGCCGGTCGCCTCCCAGCGGCGGCGCTCCGCGTCGAAGGCGTCTTGTTGACGCTTCTTTTGTTGGGCGATATCGGCCGCGTGCTCCGCCAGAAAGCGGCGATAGTCCTGCAGGCGAAACGTCTCGTGCGTGATGCGTAATTGCCGTCGGCCGTGCAGAAAATCGGCGCGGAATTCGCCGAGCTCGGCGTGCGTGACTTCGTAGAACCGGATTTGGTCGAAGAATCGCAGCAGCCAGGGTCTACCGTGCTCGAAGTCTGTCGTCGTGCGATAGGTGTTCCACATCTGGCAGGTTCTCCCGAGGAACTGGTAGCCGCCTGGGCCTTCCATACCGTAGACGCATAAATACGCGCCGCCGATGCCGACCGCGTTTTCCGGAGTCCAGGTGCGCGCCGGGTTGTATTTGGTCGTGACCAGACGGTGGCGCGGATCGATCGGCGTGGCGACCGGAGCACCGAGATAGACGTCGCCCAAGCCGAGCACCAAGTAGCTGGCATCGAAGACGATGCGTTTGACGTCCGCGATGCGATCGAGGCCGTTGACGCGCCGGATGAATTCGATGTTGCTGGGACACCAAGGCGCGTCGGCGCGCACCGACTGCATGTACTTGGCGATTGCGAGTTGCGTGGACTCGTCGTCCCAGGACAGGGGCAAATGCACGATGCGCGTCGCAATCTCCAGCGCGTCGCTGCCGGCCAGCGACTCCTCCGCGCGCATCAGAACCGCGAGCAGAGTCTCGACGGACAAGATCCGGCTGTCGAAATGGACCTGCAATGAGCGGATTCCCGGCGTCAGGTCAATGATCCCCGCGAGCGCCTCCCGCTCCAGCCAGGTCATCAAGGCGTAGACGCGAAAGCGCAACTCGAGATCGAGCACGAGCGGACCGTATTCGATCAAGAGATTGCGGTCACCCGCGCGCCGGTAGACCACCTCCGGCCGAGTCGCCTCGGCAGGCAGCCACGCCAGTATCGGGGAGCCGAGTGTGCCGATACGCCCCAGGGCGCGGCGCCAAGGCGTTGCCGCCGCCACAATCGCGGGACTTCGCAAGTTCGCGATCGCCCGCTCCTGGACTTGCGCCGCAACTTGCGCTTCGGCCGCGGACCATGGCACGAAACGAATCCGCGCCTTCGGCCGCAGTTGCCCGAGCTTCCAGAGCTCCGCGGAGGCAAGCGTCACCGGACAGACGAAGCCACCTAGCGAGGGACCGTCGGGACCCAAAATCACCGGCATATCACCCGTGAAATCGACGCTGCCGATCGCATAGGCATTGTCATGAATGTTCGACGGATGCAGACCCGCCTCGCCACCGTCACTGCGTGCCCACTGCGGTTTCGGCCCGATGAGCCGCACGCCCGTGCGACTCGAGTTGTAGTGCACCTCCCAGGTCGCCGCGAAAAAGGCCTCGATATCCGCCGCCGTAAAGAAATCCGGCGCGCCATGCGGCCCGTACAGCACGCCGATCTGCCAGTCATCGTCGATCGCGGGAATCAGATCGGCGGGAATCGCAGCGGCCGACACGGACTCAGGCGCGGCCCCCGCCACAGGCCCGTGATGTAGAACATCGCCCGCCACCAAAGCGCGGCCACCATGACCGCCGAACTTGCCGAGGGTAAAGGTCGCCCGACTGCCGAGATACTCGGGCACATCGAAGCCGCCGCGAATCGCAAGATAGGCGCGACAGCCGGCCTGCGTCAGCGCGCCGATGCGCAAGGTCTGTCCGCGCTGCACCGTGACCGGCTGCCAGTACGGCACACGAACACCATCGAGTTCGGCCGCCATCACCGCACCCGTGAGACAAATCGTCGTCTCGGCGTTGAATTTCAGCGTGGGTCCCGAGATCGTGATCTCCAGCGCGGGCGCGCCATCCGGGTTGCCGAGCGCGCGATTGCCGAGCCGTAGCGACAAGCTGTCCATGGGGCCGGAGGGCGGCACGCCGACGTCCCAGAACCCCAAGCGGCCGGGATAATCCTGAATCGTCGTCTGCGTGCCCGGCACGAGGACTTCGACGGTCTGCGGTGCATAGCTGAATCGATCCAGGGAGCGCGTCGTCATGCTGCCGTTGACGAAGGCGGCGTCCACGGCGAGTTGCCGCAAGTAGTCGAGGTTGGTCTCGATACCGGCGAGCGAGGTTTCGCGCAAGGCCTTTTGCAGGAGAGCGACCGCCGCGGCCCGATCCGGGCCGGCGACGATCAGCTTCGCGATCAGCGGATCGTAGTAGGGCGTGACGGTCGTGCCGTCGGCGACCCAGGTTTCGACGCGCACATCGGCGGGAAAGCGCGCCTGCGTCAGCAAACCGCTCGATGGCCTGAAGTCGCGCGCCGGATCTTCGGCATAGAGCCGCACCTGAATCGAGGCGCCGCAGATCGCCGGTGTCGCGAGCGCAAGCGCCTCGCCGGCCGCAAGACGAATCATCCACTCGACGAGATCGATGCCGGTCACCGCCTCTGTGACGCCGTGCTCCACCTGCAAGCGAGTGTTCACTTCGAGGAAGTAAAACTCCTGGGTGGCGACGTCGAAGACGTACTCGACGGTACCCGCCGATCGATAATTGACGGCGTTGCCCAGGCGTACCGCGGAATCCCACAGCCGGCGCCGCAGCTCATCACTCAGTCCAGGGGCCGGCGTCTCCTCGACGATCTTCTGATTGCGTCGCTGCACGGAGCAGTCGCGCTCGCCCAAGGCGATGACGAGACCCGCGCCGTCGCCGAAGATCTGCACCTCGATGTGTCGCGCCCGCTCGATGTATTTCTCGAGAAACACACCGCCCTGGCTGAAGTTCTTCTGCGCCAGGCGTTCGACGGCACCGAACGCATCCGCAAGTTCGCCGGGCGCACGCACGAGGCGCATGCCGATGCCGCCGCCGCCCGCCGTACTCTTGAGCATGACGGGGTAGCCGATGCGCTCGGCCGCCTCGCCAGCGGACTCGATGCTGGCGACGAGATCGCTGCCCGGCAGCAACGGCAGGCGATTGCGTGCGGCCAAATCGCGCGCCAAGTGTTTGAGTCCGAAATCGCGCATCTGCGCCGGCGTCGGGCCGATGAATACGATGCCGGCGAGCGCACAGGCCTCGGCAAACTCACTGTTCTCGCTCAGGAATCCATAGCCCGGGTGGATCGCTTCGGCGCCGGTGGCCTGCGCGGCGCTAAGGATTTTTTCCTGACGCAGATAACTCTGCGTCGCCGGTTCCGGACCCAAGTGCACCGCTTCATCGGCCATCAAGACATGCGGGGCATACCGATCGGCATCGGAATACACGGCGACCGAGGCGATCTTCAGACGAGCAAGGGTGCGAATGATCCGACAGGCGATCTCACCGCGATTGGCGACGAGAACCTTACGAAACATCCGCATCCCAGATCAGCACTTCTAGCGGCGTCGGGTTATAGGCGTTGCAGGGATTATTGAGTTGCGGGCAATTGGAAATCAGCACGATGATGTCCATCGCGGCGCGCATCTCGACGTACTGACCAGGACCGCTGAGGCCGTCGGCGAACGTGAGCCCACCGTCGGGCGTCACGGGGACATTCATGAAGAAATTGATGTTGTGGGTGAGATCGCGCTTGGTGAGCCCGAAGCGTTCGTGCTCGGCGACCGCGAGCAACCAACTGTCGCGGCAGGCATGCATGGTGCGCTTCTCGAGCGCATAGCGCACGGTGTTCGATTCCGTCGCGCAGGCACCGCCCAGCGTGTCATGACGGCCAACCGTGTCCGCAACGATCTCAGCCAAGACCCGGCAGTGGGTCGACATGAGCTTGCTGCCGTGACTGAGATAGACGTTGCCCTGCTCGCGCACGGTGTCGACGGCGCTGTAGCGTTCGTACGGATCCGCGGCGTTGAAGAATAAAGTGTCGGCGGCCTGGTTGCCCTCGACGTCGACGATGCGCAGCACCTGATCCTCGCGCACGACTTGAATCCAGTACTTGCCGGCCGGCACGATCTCGCGATAGACCGCTTCGCTGGGTAGTCGCTCGCTGCGTTTGCGGGTCACGAGGACACCCCGGTCGGCCCGCAGGCGCAAGCGCGGTAGAGCTTCGTGTTTTCGAAGCCGCGACCGTTCTCGGGCCGGAAGTTACGGCAGAAATCGTCGTCACGGACCGGCGCGGCTTGATCGATCTGCACGCCGACCGGCCGTCGCGGATAGTCCCGGGCCGGATTCAAGGGATGCGGGCAGGTATGCAGCAAGACCAGCGTATCCATCTCGAAGCGCAGATCGACGCTGCCGCCGGGTTTGCAATTCTCCGCATCGAAATGCATCGAACCGTCGTCGGTGATCGCGACTTTGCTGAACCAGTTGACGTTCGCGGCGAGATCGCGCCGGCCCAAACCGTACTTGCCGCCTTCGACGAGGAACGCATCGTGACCGTTTTGCGTCCAGTCGTTGCGAACCTCCTGGTAGCTTTGCTCGCCCCAGCGCCTGGCAACCAACTCGCGATTGCTGTTGCCGCAGACCGTGTCGTGCCAGCCGACGGTGTCGGCGACGATCGAGCAAAAAATCCGCCCCATGTCCGAGTACAGGCAATGACCGCGCGTGAGTTTGAAGGTGTGCTGACACTTCAGGGTATCGGGCGCGTTGTAGCGCTCGAGCGTATTCTGTGGGTTGTAGAACAGCATGCCGACGTTCGCGCCGCCGAGTTCGTCGATCAGACGCAGGCGCATGCCGGCGCGTACGACCAAGGACCAGTGCTTGCCGCCTTCGATCGAAGTCTCATAGATCATGTGCAATCTCCTTGCAGGCCCCGGGCGATTTCCAGCGAGGGAAGATCATCCCGAGACGGTTCTAGCCGCCTCGACATCGATCTCCCGGGCTTTTATCCCGCCGTGTATCCTTAAGCGCTTAAGGACTGCCTCTCTCGGACCAGACACCTGCTCGCGCAGGCCGGAACCCTAGACGCACATTGAATGAGTTCAAGATTAGCAAATCCCGTGCCTGTTGCGAGCAGCATCGCGGAGAATCGGCCGATTCGACGCGGCATGCCGCGTTTCCCCGTCATTGTCGCGGTGTCACCGTGACGCCTCAGGCCGCGCCGGAGCGCGCTGCCGCGCTCGCCATGCACCAGGAGTGCGCAGCGATTCCAGTCCACGCCCTAAACCAAAGCAGATCTCCATGAGCACATTGCCCGACGGTTCTCCGGAAAATCTCTCGATCGCCCACTTGCTGCACGGCTATCGCAGCCGTCGCTTCACCGTGTCCCAGGTCATCGAGAGCGTGTTCGCACGCGTCGCGGCATTCCCCGACCCCGCCGTCTGGATCACGCGCCTGAGTCGCGATGAGGTGTTCCGCCATGTCACGGCGCTTGCAGGCAGGGACCCTGAGTCCTTGCCGCTGTATGGCATCCCGTTCGTGATCAAGGACAATATTGACTTGGCGGGTGTCGCAACCACCGCGGCCTGTCCCGAGTTCGCCTATACGCCGACGCAGTCGGCGACCGTGGTCGAGAAACTCATTGCGGCCGGTGCCATCCCAATCGCCAAGACCAATCTCGACCAATTCGCAACCGGATTGGTGGGCGTGCGTTCGCCATACGGCGCCTGCCACAACAGCGTCGATGCGCGCTTTATTCCCGGCGGCTCGAGTTCAGGCTCGGCCGTGGCGGTGGCCGCCGGTTTGGCGAGTTTCTCCCTCGGCACCGACACCGCGGGTTCCGGCCGCGTGCCGGCCGGCTTCAATAATCTGATCGGACTGAAACCGAGCATTGGGCGCTTGAGCACGAGCGGCGTCGTGCCCGCCTGTCGCTCGCTCGACTGCGTATCGATCTTCGCACTGACGGCCGAAGACGCCGCACAGGTCCTCGATGTGGCAGAAGGCTATGACGCAGCCGACGTGTATTCGCGGCGCCTCGGCAACACGCCCGTCGGCAAGCACGCGCTTGGCATTGGCACGGCGGGTGCGTTGCGTTTCGGCGTGCCGCGGCCCGACCAACTCGAATTCTTCGGTGACAGCGACTATGCCGAACTGTTTGCGGCCACAGTGCAACGACTGGAATCCTTAGGAGCAACTCGCGTCGAGATCGACTTCGCCCCTTTCCTGGACGCGGCCCGATTGCTTTATGAGGGACCCTGGGTCGCGGAACGTTATGCCGCGGTGGGCGCATTTCTCGAACGGCGCCCCGCCGCCGTGTATCCCGTGACTCGCCAAATCATCGCGGGCGGACGCACGCCGCACGCGTATGAGGCCTTTCAGGCGCAGTACCGGCTGCTCGCACTCAAGCGCGCGAGCGAGACGGCATGGTCTCAGGTCGACCTGATCCTGACACCGACGGCCGGCACGATCTATACGATCGATGCCGTGCTCGCCGAGCCGCTGCGCTTGAACGCAACGCTGGGGCGCTATACCAATTTCATGAATCTGTTCGACCTTGCAGGCGTCGCCGTGCCTGGCGGCTTTCGCCGTGACGGCCTGCCGTTCGGCATCAGCTTGATCGGGCCGCTCGCGAGCGAGCGCGCCCTGCTCCGGATCGCGAGTCCCTTGCATCGCGCCGCGGTCAAGACGCTGGGCGCGCTGCAAACTCCGCTGCCCGCCGCAGTGGCTGCGAGCAGCCCGACACTCGCACCGAATCACTCGCCGATCGCCGTCTGCGGCGCGCACATGGAAGGCTTGCCGCTCAATCCGCAGTTGCGCGAACGCGGCGCTTATCTCTTGCAGCGAACCCAATCGGCGGCCGCCTATCGCCTCTACGCGCTCGCCGGCGGGCCGCCATTTCGGCCCGGAATGATTCGCGTCACGAGTGGCGGCGCGCCGATCGAGGTCGAAGTCTGGGCGATCCCGACCGAGCATCTCGGCTCCTTCGTCGCCGGCATTCCGGCACCGCTCGGAATCGGCAAATTGGAACTCGCCGACGGCACGCGCGTCCCGGGATTCATCTGCGAAGGCCTAGGCGTCGAGGGTGCCACCGATATCACGCACTACGGCGGCTGGCGCGCCTATCTGCAACGCGAGTCGGAACGCGCACCAAACACTGACCGGACTGCGGGTCCGCCGTGAGTCCGAGTCGCGCGAGCGGCTTCGGCATCGCCGATTTGCCGCGCATCGTGCGCGGCAGCGGCAGCTACCTCTACGACGCGGGCGGCAAGCGCTATATCGACGGCAGCGGCGGCCCCGCGGTGTTCAGCGTCGGGCACGCGCAGCCCGAGATCAATGCCGCGATCATGCGGCAGCTGAACGAGATCGCCTATGGCTATCGCTATTTGTTCACGAGCTCCGCGCTCGAAGAGCTCACGGCGCTGATTTTTCGCGTCTGCGGCGGCTACCAACATATCGTCTACAGCGGCAGCGGCTCGGAAGCGGTTGAGGGCGCCTTGAAAATCGCCTTGCAACACTTCACGGCACGGGGCCTTGCGCGCAAACGCCACTTCATCGCGCGTGATCGCTCCTGGCATGGCAATACGCTGGGCGCGCTCTCGGTGTCGGGCTTTCTCGAGCGGCGGCGCGCCTTCGAAGGCAGCCTACTCGATGTCTCGTTCGTCTCGGCGGCGAATGCCTACCGACCGCCCGAGGGCGTCACGAGCGAGAACTTGGCGGCGCACTTAGCCGCTCAATTGGAACAGACGATCCTCGCGCGCGGACCCGAAACGGTTGCCGCCTTCATCTTCGAGCCGGTCGTCGGCGCGGCCGGCGGCGTCGTGCCGGCGCCCCAAGGCTATGCGGCGCAAATCCAGAGGGTGTGCCGCAAATACGATGTACTGCTGATCGCCGACGAGGTCATGTGCGGCGCCGGTCGCAGCGGTACCTGGCGCGCGCTCGAACACGACGGCATCGTCGCGGACATCATGACGATCGCCAAGGGTCTCGCCGGAGGCTACATCCCGCTCGCCGCCACCCTGTGCACCCAGCAAGTGGCCGCACCGATCTTGAGCGAGCACGGCAGTTTCCAGACCGGCCACACGTTTACGGGCCACACCGCCGCCTGCGCCGCGGGACTCGCGGTACAACAATTGATCGCGCGCGAGTCACTCGTCGAACACGTGCGCACGAGTGGCGCGCGTTTTCAGGACGCGATCCGGCAATCCCTGTCGCGGTTCGACGAGTTCGGCGATGTGCGCGGCCGCGGGTATTTCATCGGCATCGAATTCGTGCGCGATCGCGCGACGAAAGCCCCCTGGCCGCGCGAGCGGGCTTTGAGCTTCGACATCGGCGGGCGCGCGTTCGCTGAAGGGCTCATCTGCTACCCCTGTGCGGGCAATGTCGATGGGATCAGGGGCGACACGATCATCCTCGCGCCACCGTATAACGCGAGCGACGCAGAGCTCGCCGAGATCCTCGAGAAATTGACGCGCGCCGTCGCCGCCGCGCTGAATGCTGATTGCTGATTGCTGATTGCCGACTCGGATTAGGCAACCCGCAGTTGCCTGAGGTCCGCAAGCAACGAGGAAGTGGTGCATCGCGCCAACATCAACGACGCGGCTAAGCGACTTCCCTGAGCGCCGCCGGCCGCCTCCCCGGATTCCGGGGCGCCTAGCTCCCTCTCATGGTCTTTTCGTCGAATTCGCCGCGCTTGACACCTAGTTTTCATTTTGGTACCTTTTTATCCCAAGGTAGCTTATTGAAGCGCAGGTTTGGCCAAATGCCCATCGATCAAAAGTTCAGTCCGATCCGCAAGGGTTTGCTCGAATTCCTGGTGCTGAAAATCGTCGGTGGCACCACCGTCTACGTGCCGGACATTCTCAAACGTCTTGCCAGCACCGAGTTCGCGACGCAGGAGGGAACGCTGTACCCCCTGCTCAGCAAACTGCGTCGAGAGGGTCTCGTCGACTACGTCTGGCAGGAATCCGAGAGCGGCCCACCCCGCAAGTACTACCGCCTAACCGATAGCGGCCGCGAGCATCTCGCGCAGCTGGACGACTACTGGGTTTTGATCAACAAGACAATTTCGGAGCTAGGGAGCTGAGTCATGCAGAAGGTCATCACCATAAGTCTCAACGGCAATGCCTATCAGCTCGACGAGGACGCCTACGCGCTCTTGTCGCAATACCTGGAGCAGTCGGGTCGGGCTCTTCATACCAACCCCGATCGCCCCGAAATCATCGCCGACCTCGAGCAGGCCATCGGCGAGAAATGCGCGCGTTACTTGGGTCCACACAAGACGGTCGTCACGGGGCCGGAACTTGCGCAGGTCGTCGCAGAGATGGGTCCCGTCGACGGCGACCCCGGCACGACGACCGAGTCGCCGAGCGCCGCGGACCGCGCCTCGGCCTCGGGTCAGTCTGGCTCGGGCGGTACATGGGCGGGCGGCGCGTCGACGGGCAGCGGCGCTTCTTCAGGTGCCTCGCCTGGCGCCGGAACTTCAGCGAGTGGCGGACCCTCGGTCTCGCGACGTCTTTATCAGATCAGCGACGGCGCGGTCTTCAGCGGCGTATGCAAGGGACTTGCGGCGTATTTCGCGGTCGATGTGGCACTCGTCCGCGCAATTTTCATCGCGGCGTTCTTGCTCACGGGCGGCGTTGCGCTGATAGCCTATGTCGTCATGATGTTCATCATCCCCTACGCGAGTACTTCAGAGGAACATGCGGCAGCCCACGGCCTGCCGTTCAATGCACGTGTACTCGTCGAACGGGCCAAGGAAAAATACGCGCAGTTCGCCAACAGCTCCGACTGGCGCGATTCGCGCAACCAGTGGCGTAACGAGTGGCGCCGAGCCCGCGCGGAATGGCGCTTCGAACGCCGGCGCATGCGCGATGAGTGGCGCCGGCATTGGCGCTTCGGTGCCGGCAGCGGGCCTGCGTCGGCGGCCTCCCTATCGCCGGGCGCGAAAACGACGGCCGCCAACTATTCGACGCACATCATCACGGGCACGTTGCTCGCGATCCTGGGCCTCATCTTCGCGGTCTTCACGATTGGCTGGGTGCTCGCCCTGCTGTCGCTGCTGACGACCGGCGCGCTGCTTGGCTGGTCGCTGCCGCAGGGTGTGCCATTCTGGGCCGCACTCATTGTTCTGGTGCTGCTTTACAACGCGATCGCGTGGCCCATCAAAGCGATGCGGCGCTCGATTTACTATTCGGTAGGCCCCTACCAGGGCGCCTGGGTGGAAGCCTGGAACGGAATCGCGGCGCTTGCCGTGATCTTCGCGCTGATCTGGTATGGTTACCATCACCAGCCGGAAGTGCACAACCTCTTCGATCACTTGTCGCAGTGGTGGCATGAGTCGGTGAGCACGCAACTGAACCAGCTGCATTTCGGCGAGCGGCAAGCCGGTGAACCCACGCAGACCGCGCTCGGCAATTTGCCGCTGCTATGACGACCGCGCCTGCCAAGCCCGTAACTGGCAAGAAGCCGGTTGAATTTCCCGCAACGCTGGTCGTAATGGCCTTGGAAATCGAGGCGCAAGGCGTGTTCGCGCGCGAGGGCGTGGCGGTGCTTTACACCGGGGTCGGCAAGGTCAATGCGGCCCTGTCGCTGACGCGGCGGCTCATGCGCTATCGCGCCGCCGGCCTCGAGCCGCCCCTGGTGCTCAATCTCGGCACAGCCGGTAGCCGTCAGTTCCCCACGGGCGCTCTGGTTGCCTGCCATGAATTCGTCCAACGCGATATGGACGTGAGCGCCTTGGGGTTTGCGGTTGGCCACACGCCCTACGAGGAACTGCCCGCAACGCTTGCGTTTCCGCCGCTGTTCCCGCACTTGCCTGCCGGAATTTGCGGCAGCGGGGACTCTTTCGAGACCGGCCCTCCCCGCCTTGCCTGCGAGGTCGTCGATATGGAAGGCTATGCGCTTGCCAAGGTGTGCCTGCTGGAGGGCGCGCGCTTCGGCTGTGCCAAGTTCATCACCGACGGTGCGGATCACCGGGCGGCGAAGGACTGGCAGAGTAATCTTGTATCCGCGGCGGCGCACTTCTGGGACCTCTACCGGTTGGCGACGACGCAAGGCCATTAAAACATTCACGGGAGCCTCAATTCATGCGGGAGTTCATTGCGACGCGGTCGATTCGTTCCGTGGTGCCGCGGAGCCTCGGGCTGGCGCTTGCCGCCTCCTTGATGTGCTCGGCGGCGAGCCTCGCGCAGAGCGCGGCGACGACGGCCTCAGCGCCCGCGCATCCGATTGTGTTGAAAGCCGCGCATTTATTCGACTCGACCACCGGCAAACTCATCGAACCCGGCATCGTCATCGTCTCCGGCAAGACCATCGCCGCGGTCGGCGATGCCGCCAAGATTCCCGCGGATGCCAAGATCATCGACCTCGGCGACGCAACGCTGCTGCCCGGCTTCATCGATGCGCACGTCCACCTCGATGGTGAATCGAGCGACAACTGGTATGCGGATTGGTACGACAGCATGATGCGCTTTCCCGCGGAGCAGGCGCTCTACGGTGCGCACAACGCGAAGATCACGCTCGAGGCCGGCATCACGACGGTGCGCGATGTGGGCTCCACCGATTACGTCTCCCTTGGCCTGCGCAATGCGATCAATGCCGGTGTGATTCCCGGTCCACGCATGCTCGTGGCCAACTATGCGATCGGCTCGACGGGCGGACACGCGGACCAGGACCCGGTGCCGCCGCAGCGGCTCGCGTCCGCCGGCCCGCTGCAGGGCATTTGCAATGGCCCCGACGAATGTCGCGCCGCCGTGCGTTACCAGATCAAGTACGGCGCCGATGTCATCAAGTTCATGCCCTCGGGCGGCGTCTTGTCACTGGCCGATCCGGTCGATGTTCCCGAACTTACCCAGGACGAGATGAACGCGATCGTCTCCGAAGCGCACGCCTGGCGGCGCAAAGTGGCGGCGCATTGCCATGGCGATCAAGCCGCGAAGATGGCCATCGCGGCGGGAGTGGATTCGATCGAGCACGGCAGTTTCCTGCAGGACGACACTTTGCTCGAGATGAAGAAAAAACACGTCTATCTCGTGCCGACGCTGTTCGCCGTGTACACCGTCAATGCCAAGGAAGCGAGCTTTCCGCCCGCGATCGCCGAGAAAGCGCGCGCCGCCTACGCGCATGCGCGCCAGATGTTCCAGCATGCCGCCAAGATCGGCGTGCCGGTAGCGATGGGCACCGACGCCGCGGTTGACCCGCACGGCATGAACGCCCACGAGTTCTTTCTCATGACCGAGAACGGCTTCACGCCCGCGCAGGCGTTGATCGCGGGGACTGCGAGCGGTGCCGACCTGCTCGGCATCGCCGACAAGGTGGGCAGCCTTACGGCCGGCAAGTCGGCGGACATCGTCGCCGTGCCCGGCAATCCGCTCACGACGATTCAAGCGACCGAGCATCCGCTGCTCGTGATGAAGGAAGGCGTCGTCTACGTCGGCGGCAAGTGATCGGACGCGGGGACAGCGTTGGGATCGTGGTGTGGGCAGCAGCGCCCGGTTGTGCCAAACTGCGGTGCAATTCCCTTGATTCGGGCAGGTAATCCGCCATGACGACTGCAGCAACTGCCGACGGCCGATTTGCGCCTGATGCCCGCGCCACGGCGCCCTTGATCCATCCCCTGTGGCTGCGGATCACGCATTGGCTCAATGCCTTGGCGGTCTTCATCATGATTTTCAGCGGTTGGCGCATCTACAACGCCTCGCCGATCTTTGCGTTCAAGTTTCCGGATGCATTGACCCTGGGCGGCTGGTTGGGCGGCGCCCTGCAATGGCATTTCGCGGCCATGTGGCTTCTGGTCGTCAATGGCCTAGTGTATCTTGCGTTCGGTTTGATCACGGGTCGCCTCCGCCGGCAACTGCTGCCCATACGCTTCAAACAAGTTCTCACCGATTTTGTTGCGGCAATGCGCGGCCGTCTCGAACACGAGGATTTGCGTCGCTACAACGCGGTGCAAAAACTCTCCTATCTGTTCGTGATCGCCGACTCGATCCTGATCGTGACATCGGGCCTCGTGGTGTGGAAGTCCGTGCAGTTTCCGTTGCTCAATACCTTGTTCGGCGGCTATGACGTCGCGCGAAAAGTGCATTTTTTCGGTATGGCGGGACTCGCGGCGTTCATTCTCGTGCATCTGATTTTGGTCGCGTGCGTGCCGCGCACCTTGGTCACGATGATCCGCGGCAGATAGAGGACCGCAGATGCCCTATAAACCGCCCAAACGCGACGCACCCTCCATCGACCCACTCGTCGTCAAAGACGCGCTCAAACTCATGCCGGCGAGTTCGCGGCGGCTGTTTCTGCGACAGACGCTCACGATCGGCGGCCTCGCGATGCTCACGGGTTGCGATCTTGCCCATAACAAGTCGATTACCGGCGCGCTCGGTCAGGTCTCGAAGTTCAACGATCGGGTCCAGGCCTGGCTGTTCGATCCGAACCGACTCGCGCCGACCTATCCTGCGTCGATGATCACGCGGCCCTTTCCGTTCAACGCATTCTACGGCGAGAATATGGCACCGGTCGTCGATGGCGCCACGTACAGACTCGAACTCGGCGGCATGATCGCCGACAAGCGACCCTGGACCTTGGACGCGTTGCGCGCGCTGCCGCAGGAATCGCAGATAACCCGTCATATTTGCGTGGAGGGCTGGAGCGCGATCGGCCAA